>Ga0255052_10000225_pt1 | contig 44308 bp, 33 predicted proteins | sample JV7_2_21_MG_FD_188632 | JGI IMG/M metagenome (GOLD analysis project Ga0255052, IMG submission 188632) | Seawater microbial communities from Jervis Inlet, British Columbia, Canada - JV7_2_21 | ecosystem: Environmental > Aquatic > Marine > Inlet | place: Canada: British Columbia | collected...
ATTTCGCTCCCGATGCACTGGTCAAAATCGGTTCACCGGCGGTCCGGTCCCTGATCGATTTGTTGGGAGATGATGACAGGGATGTGGCGTGGTTATCGATGAAGGCATTGGAAAGGATAGGGGATCCACGTGCGGTCCCTGCTTTGATCGATAGGATGGCAGATAAAGATCCGCAAGTTCAAAACCTATTGGTAGAGATTTTAGCGACATTTGGTCCAGAGGCTGTGAAACCCCTGATTGGCGAGATGATAGATGGCGATTTAAATACACAAAGGTTATCGACCGCGGCATTGATAACAATTGGGGCCCCAGCGGTTAAATACCTGATCGCAGAGATCAAAGATAAAAAACCGTCTGTTCCCCGGTTATTGATCGAGACATTGATAAAGATCGGGCCACCTGCGGTTCAACCATTGATCGATGAAATAAAGAATTCCGATTCCGACATCCGATATATTTCAGCCGAGGTGCTCGTAAAAATCGGTTCCGAGGCGGTTCAGCCGTTGATCGACTTGATCGATGAGCGGGATCCGGACACCATGTGGCGATCCATTGCAATTTTAGGAAAAATAGGGGACAAGCAGGCCGTCGCATCTTTGATCAATACGATGGAGGAAAAAGATACCATGATCCGTTTTCTATCCGCGGAGGCTTTGATAAAAATCGGGGAGCCATCGGTCGGTGCGCTGTTTGATCAGGTAATAAAAGCGGAGTCCGAAATACGACATCTGTCTGCACGGGCCATACGGATCATCGGGTTGTCGGCGGTTCATTCGTTGATCGAAAAAATGAAGGATGACAATCCGGGAGTCCAAAAAGCTGCAATGGAACTGCTGACAAAAATCGGTGGTTCGGCAGTTCCAGCTTTAATAAACGTGTTGAAAGAAAAGGATTTATCTAATCGAAAAAAAGCAGTAGATATTTTGATCAATATCGGCACCCCATCCGTGGAGCCCATGATTGAGACGATCACCCTAAATGACCCGGAAACGAAGTGGCAGGCGGTCGCGATACTCGGCAAAATAGGAGACCTCCGGGCGGTGGAGCCTCTCATGGCAGCATTAAAGAGTAGTAATGTCGTCATCCGGTATTTGGCTGCAGAGGCCCTGGGGCGAATTGGTGATCAACGGGCAATTGGACCGCTTGTTGCCGAACTGTCCGATTGGCAGATTCAATATCGGGTTGCAACTACCCTCAAAGATCTGGGGTGGGCACCACAAACAGAGACGGACCACATATATTATCTGTTGGCCAAGGGGAAAAAGGAGGACCTGATTCTTAAACAAGAGGATATCCGGGCCACACTTTTGAGGGATTTGCAGTCATCAAATCCAAAACAGATCGAGTATGCTGTTTTTAACTTTATCGATCTGGAAGGGAAACGGGCTTACAAGAGGTTATCCGAATATTTAAACGAAGATGGGGATTGTTCTGCAACGGAAGTTTTCCTGAACTCCAGACAAAAGGAATTGGTTGAAACCGCAGAGCGATGGGCAAAACATCATGGTTATCGGGTGTTATACCCCGTCGATGCCCGGTGGTCGGTGGGGCCGTGTGACGCATCCCCATCAAAATAGACAACCGATTGGACGTTCATGCCAGGAGAGATACGATCGATTCACCGATCTTTTCCGCTGATCGTCCGAAAAGTTTATCTGTCGTAACCAGTTCAAGATATGTTTCATCCCAACCGATACTGTTTTCCTGAACAATACCGATAATCCGTTCATATTTACCACCGAGCGCTTTTATTTTCTTGTCAAGGGGAATTTGCTCCTTGAAAGAGATGTTCAATAAAAGTAGGTACTCGATCATATTCGGCATGGCGTATGAATCAGAAATGATCGGAACAATGATAATACTGCGGTCATCTTTACGTCCCTTTCCGATATAAACGTTTCCTTCTTGCACTATGATCCGTTTGGTTCCTTTGAGTTGGTGGTCCTTCTCAACCCTGGAAGGGATATTAAGGGAAGTCCCGGATTTATCTATTATTTCAATGGTTGTTTCCGCATCGGGTTCACCGAGAAGATTCAGACCCCTGATCCGATAAAGGACAGATCCTTTGATCTGATAAATGATACTTTGCAGGTTTTTCATCACAATGATATTTTGGTTGATCAATTGTGAAAGACTGAAATTTTGTGCTAAAAGCGACTCAAACAATATGCCTTCGACCTTTTCACTGATGCGGCTTGTCCCGACGGTAACGGTTTTGGCCTGATGTTTGATCGCGTCAACGGGTCTTGCCATATGGTTGATCGATTCGCCTACACTTTTGAACAGCAGGCTCAGCATGTTTCGAGCGGTTCCCTTCTCGCCAAAATCGAGTTCAAAATCGGATACGGGTAACCGTCCTGAAAGATACTTGAGGATCAGTGGAAGATCCGAAGCCGCCTCAATCCCAAGGGTCGAGGGTAATCGGTTTTCCGCCTTTTTCTTTCTAAATGCACTATAAAAATATGCGATTTTTTCTCTAAAAGATTTATCTAAAATCACTTCATATATATCCATCCCTTTTTCTGCATGATAGTCAATCATCGTCTGGAGTTCCTCACGGAATCGGTATAAAAAAAGCGAGCCGTCATTGATGGCAAGGGCAGCGTAATAACCCCAGATGTGTCCCACGAGTGTGTTGACGATGGGGGCGAGGTGTTGGCTGACAACCGGCACATGAAAAACGTCTGCTGCATATGGATCGAAGCGATTTTCGCCTTCATTTGCGATCACCACCGGAGTCGCCTTGTGGGCATGAAATATCGCCGTATCCTTCACGATATCGCCGATGACCGTACCTTTGGTTCCGGCAGCACAAATAATAATCAAAGGTTCGGATGACAGGTCGATATGCTTTTTGTCTTCTACATAATCAGATGAAATGGTTTTATAACAAAGCTCACTGAGCTTAATCCGGATTTCATCTGCGGAGGCCTTGTTTGGACCGCTTCCAACAGCTGCCCAGTATGTTTTGGAAAGTGAAAGCCTTTCCGCAGAATTCTTGATCTCTTTTTTCATGGAGAGGATTTTTTTCATGTATTTCGGTAGCTCGAGCAACTGTGTGATCTCCTGGTCTATGAATGCTTTATTTCTACGTTCTTTCAGATCAGCGATGTAAAGGCTTAATGTTGCTCCTGCAACAATTTGTGAATAAAACGCCTTTGTAGATGCCACGGACATTTCAATGTCTCGACCTCTGCTGGTATAAATGACACCGTCGACTTTGAACGTTATATCCGAATCTCGCCGGTTGACGATGGCCACCGTATAGGCCCCCCTCTCCCTCACCATATCGATGGTTCGATTCGTATCGGTAGTGGTGCCGGATTGACTGATGGCAACAACGAGGGTGTCAGCCATTTTAGATCTACCGTCATGCTCACCCAGTTTGAATCCGCTGAGTTCAGATGCTTTGAGCGCATTGATATGGAGAACGGGGTTATCCATGTAATAGTTCAGAATATCGGCACATACCTGGGCCGCAACCCCCGCGGTGCCTTGCCCGACAAAGTAGATGCGTTGGATTTTATTTTCAACGAAGGCTGTTTTCAGGTATTTGGGGAAAGCCTTTTCATCCAATGTCACGGTTTTCAATTTATTTCCATCTTCCTTGATTTTCCAACGATTCTGAAGCGTTCTTTCTACTGAAATCGGCGCTTCAGAAATTTCTTTTAGGAAATAATGGGGATATCCCAGTCGGTCGATATCCCTCGAGGTAATGTCCGTCTGTTTTTTGTCGGCTTTTTCAAGCTTAACAGGGGTTCCGTCATAAAACATCGCTTTGATCCCATCCAGCCCGCCAATCGATTTCTGACTCAAAATAAAAATTTGGCCCTGAGTCTTACCGTTTCTGCCGGTCACAGCCTTTTCGCCATCCATCTTGAGATATATGGACGTTTCCTCAACAAATCCATACACCTCTGAAGTGGGCATATAATAATTTTCACCTAGACCTATAAATATGGCCTGACCGGAACCCTTCTGAGCAAGAAAGATCTTGCCCGGAGCCAGGTTCGTATGCATGGATATGGCATGTGACCCCTCAAAATTATTGACGGCCATTCGAAAGGCCTCTTCAATTTCGTGGCCTTTTTGAAGATAATTTTGGATCTGAAGGGGAATGATTTTGGTGTCGGTGGTGACGTCTGGGGGTATCCGACAGCCACTTTTTTCAATTTCCGTCCTGAGTACCGTATAATTGTCGATATCTCCGTTGAGACATATGTGGATGATCCCGTCTTTTGCCGGCCGATTTCCGGTGGACCGATTGTCAACCGGATGACAGTTTGCTTCGGTGATGGCTCCCACCGAGGCCCAACGCGTATGGGAGAGAACCGTAAAATATTCATGGATAAAAGGAATCAACATTTGAACGATGGCGTCTTCCTTGATTCGCCTTCTAAGGAATTTGACGTTATCGCCCAAACTACCTATTTCAACGGCGACTTTGTATGTCAGGGTCACAGTCACAATCGGTTTTTCATTTTCCTCCTTGGTCTCACTAATCGTGATTCCCATGTTGAGTAAAATATCTTTTGTCGTGCGTTCATTGAGATGGTTGCGGAGATCTGCACTAGCTATGCGGGTTTCAAATTTTTCAAATTCTTTTTTTTTGAGGATAAACATCAGAGAAATACCTGCTGAATCTCGTCCGCGTACCTCAAGCCGGTCTAAACTGTTCATCACGGCGTTGATCTGTCGAAATACCTTTATGACACCACGGCCAAGTAACTCATCCGGATTTGAGGACAGCTCTTTCACTTTTGGAATGTTATTTAATATTTCCGATGAAATACACCAGGCAATATCTTTCAGGCGCGTGATACGCTCAGCAATTGCATCGACTGCTTCCGGTATTAAATCTCCCATGTTTTCGGTGAGCCATTTTTCCTGGGATTGGATGATGTTGGAAATATGTTCCCCGATCTTTAAAAGTTTATCCTGGAACATTGGCTTGATGAGGATTTCGTAGAAGCGGTTTTCCGTTTTCAACTCCCGGGCAGCTTTTAAAACGCTTGCAACAAGCCGACTTTCTTGGAAAAAATTTTTATCCAGAAAAGAATCATTTTCTACGCGGGAGGGGTAAGGGCTTTCTTTGATTTGTCTGACCCTGTCCTCAAATAAAGGAAGGTCGAGTCGATCTATTTTTTCTTTCCCGCTTTTAAAAGCTACGATCCCCGTAAGACCACAGGAAAGAAGGCTGGAATGGAACGGAAACAGAACAAAGGAGTGTTTGGGTATATTGGAGAGGTTTTTTCCGAAATAGATGTCTGCCTGAAGGTAAAACAGACAGCACCGGTAGGTTTGTTTTAAAAAACAGATCATGATATTTAGAGATTTCATTAATCCTTCTTCCTCACAACTTTTCATATATTTCCCGGATTTTATCCCGGGTCATGATTTTTTTCCAGTCGGGACCCAGGGCGTTTTCCATCAAGGGTTCCAACACCAGTGTGATATCGATCATTTTTTCGATTCCATTCTCCTTCACTCCAGCCATGATCCCTTTAGGGAGGTTTATGTTATGCTTTTCCATCATTTGGCGAAATTCACCGACTTCTTCGGGATAATATTTTTCAAGCTGATCGAATACGATGCAATTTCCGATTCCATGATGCAGGCCCAGAACAAACGATAGCCCATAGGAAAGCGCATGGCAAATCCCAACCTGTGAATAAGCGATGCTCATCCCACCGAAATATGAGGCGATCATCAGTTTATCGTCCGACTCCGGACCCCCATCCAGAAAAACTTCCCTGCAAAGCGCAATCGCCTTTTCGCCGTACGATCTGCTGAACGTATTGAGATATGTACCGTTTAGCGATTCTACGCAGTGTATATAACAGTCCATCCCGGTATAAAAACGTTGTTCAAAAGGCGCACCGGAAATCAGTTCCGGATCGAGTATGATTTGGTCAAATACCGTATGGTCAGAATTTATCCCCAGTTTCTTTTCAGGCCCGGCAAGCACGGTTGTTCGGGACACTTCCGCTCCTGTTCCGGAAAGGGTAGGGATACCGACATGATATATAGCGGGATTTTTTATCAGGTCCCAGCCCTGATAATCTGCAGAAGAGCCGGGGTTCGTCAACATGAGGGATACTGCCTTTGCAAGATCCATTGTGCTCCCCCCGCCGATGCCTATGATACCGGCAGGGAGATCCCCCGATAGTTGATGAACCGATCGGGTTAATTGGTCAACATAGGTGGTTTTCGGCTCATCATCCACATTGATCCATATCAGGTGATCCTGATCTTGAAGCGAGATTTTTTCACGCAGATGACTATCGGTAAATACGTCGTCAACCATGAAAATCATAAAAGCGCCGGTAGCCTTGCGTTGTTTTTTAACTATATCATTTAGCTGACTGAAACAGCCCCGACCAAAAACAACGAATGGAACGGTTTTAAAATTGCGAAACATGGCTTCCTTTAAATTGGGTTCTCACAACATCGATTATCTTCTCAATTCGCTGTGACAACTCATTTTCGGTCCAGGAAATTCGAATCTGGATGGAAATCGTTTTACCCATGATACGGTCAGACTGGGACAGATCTATATTTTCGTAGTTCGGACAGTTTGGAAGCAACTGCTGCGGTACCTTCGCAAGAGACTTCAGTTTTTTTAAATGTCCCCACCGGCGCACATAATGCCAGTTATTATCATACCAATAAAAGCAGCCGTCTATACCGGCTTGTCCAAGATTTTCAGATAGTTTTCTTGCCGCTGATTCGTCAGGTAGGAAAAAAGAAAGAAAAGTAGCGGAATCTCCTTTTTCATCTGGAATTTTCCGGAAAGTAATTTCTGAAAACCGGTCTAGGGCTTTTTTCATCCTTTCTTTGTTTGCACGCTGTTTTTGTAAAATAAAATCGAGTTTTCGAAGCTGGGCAAGTCCCACTGCCGCATTGAGCTCACTGATGCGAAAGTTTGTACCGAGAATGGAATGTCCTTCTAAACCACGGTCATTCCCGATATGGTCATGACCATGATCGGCATAAGCATCTGCTTTTGTATAGAGCGATCCGCTGTCGGTGATAACGGCGCCGCCTTCACCACATGTGATGGTTTTTACAGGGTCGAAGGAAAAACAACCCATATGGCCAAAGGTTCCCAGATTCTTCCCCTGGAAAGTGGCACCAATCGCCTGGCAGACGTCCTCAATAAGAATAAGGCCCTTTTCCGTGCAAAAATTTTTGATTCCAACAATTCGAGCCATGGCACCGCACATGTGAACTGCAATAACAGCTTTTGTTCGCGGGGTTATCACTGCGTTGAGCCTTTCAGGGGCAAGACAAAGGGTTTCATCAATTTCGGCAAACACCGGCACCGCACCGGCATTGATGACGGCTTCGATGGTTGCGACAAAGGTGAAGGGTGGAACAATAACCTCATCTCCTGCACCGACACCACAGGCGGCCAACGCAATGCCTAGAGCTGCGGTGCCGCTTGAGCAGAGGTGACAGTAAGTAGTTCCGATCCGTTCGGCCAGCTCTGCTTCAAACGTTTTTGCCTTCCAATGACCATTCCGGAGCTGGTCAAAACCATAGCGGAATAGTACACCCGTGCTGAGGACGTCTTGAACCTCTTTACGTTCCTGTTCGCCAAATAATTCGAAACCCGGCATGATACTTCTCCTTAAATCAAGTTTTGGGATCTTTCAGCTTTTTTTATTCTTTATAAAATCGTCTCGAAAATAGTGTTTTATCGCCAACCGCGCATAAAAACTCGCTCTCTTTCCGATGTACTTATCATGAGCGACAAGTACAGATATAACAATTTTGTTCGGTGCATCTTTTCTTTCAGCAAATCCAACAAACCAATCGTATCGGGAATCCCGGGCCTTATTGTATATCGAGCCTGTCTTGCCACCAATATAGAGTTTCGATAGGATCTTATCGGTTCGATGACCCCTAAACCCCTTTCTGGGTGTTCCGAACTTTATGGTGGCCTTCATCAGTTCATAAATAATTTTTGATGTCTCTGGCGTGATCACCCGGTTAAGAGTGACGAGGCGACTTTGGTAAATCGCTTCCCCCTGTCCATTGGCTATCATCTCGATAACTGTCGGTTCGACCAACATGCCCTGGTTAAATATCACCGAGGTGATCAAAGCGCCATGAAGCGGAGACAATGTGGTTTCCCGGTTGAATCCACTTGCGATTTCAGCCCATTGGTAAGGATCATCGGACAATGAGATAAGGCTTGGCGCCAGTGGAATCTCAAAAGAGATATTCCTGTTGAAACCAAAAGCCTCTGCATATTTTTGTAACTCGATTTTTCCGAGACAGTGCACACCGATTTTACCAAAGACAGGATTTACCGATTGAGCAAATGAATCTCGAAAGGTTATTTTATTGCTGTATCTATTTTTTCGATTTTTTAACTGGGATTTGTATAATGTGTATTTGCTGCCGTTATATGTAAGGATTGTTTTGGGGTTAAATCCACATTTTTCAATGGCCGCAGCTGCAGTAACGATTTTGAAAATACTTGCCGCGAGAAATTGACTGTCGGTAGAAGGGTTGTTAGAAGGATCTGTTTTGTCAAATCCGATCATAGATAAAACCTTTCCCGTGGACGGATCCATTACAACAATCCCAATATGTCGAGAGTTTATGCGGTCCAATTTTTCTGCCAAGTAGTTTTGCAATGAGATATCCAACGAAGTCTCTGCTGTCAGTGTCTGGCCATTTGAAACAAAGCGAAAGTTTTTTTCTGTCCGGTTGACAATCGATTTGTCTGCTATCAGGACTTGGACGTCATTTTTATGCAGCCGTTTTAAAATAGGGTTTTCAGGCCCGGTTTTATATTCAGGTGTTACACTGCTTTCTTTACGGGCCTGAAGGTAGGTTAATCCCGGAATTTCACCGGTAATTGAATATACCAATGCAAGAAAAAAGGAGAGTAATCCAATATAGATGCCGATTCTTTTTAATATTTTTTTAAATGAGTTTCGATTTGTCGCCGCTTGATATGTCTTCCAGCTTGGATTCTGTGAAATGAATATTTTTCTTTTTCGATGTCGAGTGAATAGATTCATGGGGATTTTTCAATTCAATATACAGTTGTTTGCCGATGTTTTGCTTTTTCATGCGATTCATCGCAACAGGAGAAAGGTTACCGGATTGGTGCACCCGGTTTAACTTTTTTATCCAGTGCCGCAACAACAGGGCTGTTTTTCTCAACAGCGGCCAGCATCATGCCCTGGGAGACTATGCCCATTATTTTTGCAGGTTTTAGATTTACGACTACTATGATCTGCCGGCCGATGAGATCTTCAGAAGTGTAATTTTCAGCAATTCCTGCGACGATTGTCCGTTTTTCTCCTATATCGATTTCTAGTTTCAGCAGTTTTTTTGCCTTGGGAACAGTATCTACCCGAAGTACGGTTGCTACCCTAAGGTCGACCTTGTTAAATGTTTCGAGAGTGATCTCCGGTTTGATTCTAGAGATTGAAGCGTCTGAATCGACAATATCACCATGGGGAGTATTATCTTTTTTTGTATCAATTCTTGGAAAGAGAATAATCGACTTCGGCAGGACGCTTCCAGGCGGTATCTTTTTCCATGCTTTGAGTCTCTCAAGGTGATAAAACGGTTTTTCAGGATCGAGCCCGAGGTGTTGTTGCATGGTCATCGCCGTATCCGGCATAACCGGATAGAGAAGACCGGATACGATTCGGAGTCCCTCGAGAAGGTTATTGATCACTGCGGCCAACTGCTTTTGACTTGATTTTTTCTTTGCGAGAACCCACGGGGCAGTCACATCAATATATTTATTCATTTTGTTGATAAAATCCCAGATCGCCGTCAGCGCTTTTTGAAAGGAAAACCTGTACATCGATTTTTCGAATTCTTCAACCGCCTTCAACGCATCTGATTTCAAGCTCGATTGGAATTCTTGCTCAGCCTCCGGATCTGTCTCCGGAACGGTTGCGGAGAAGTACTTGTGCGTCATGGCCAGCACTCGAGAAAATAGATTGCCGAGGTCATTTGCCAAGTCTGAATTGGTGCGTCTAATCAGTGCATCAATGTGAAAATTGGAGTCGAGACCAAAAACCATTTCGCGCATTAAGAAATACCGAAATACATCGATCCCGTAACGGTTTTTCAATTGAAGCGGTTCAACAACATTTCCAAGGCTTTTTGACATCTTGCTTTGATCAATATTCCAATATCCATGCACATTGAGGTGCTTATAAATCGGAATTCCAGCGGCCTTTAGCATGGTTGGCCAATAAATACCGTGGGGCTTGAGAATATCTTTTGCGACAATGTGTTGCGCATGTGGCCAAAATTTATTAAAGAGGCTGCTATCCGGAAACCCTATCCCAGAGATATAATTTAAGAGTGCATCGAACCATACATAGGTGACATAGTTTTTATCAAAGGGAAGGGTGATCCCCCATTGGAGACGGGTTTTGGGCCTGGAAATACAGAGGTCCCCAAGGGGTTCCTTTAAAAATGAAAGCACTTCGTTTCTGTAACGTTCCGGGCGGATAAAATCAGGATGATTGTGGATGTGTTCGATCAGCCATTCCTGGTACGCACTCATCTTGAAAAAATAATTAGACTCTTTAATGGTCGCAGGTTCTGACTCATGGTCAGGGCACTTCCCGTCAACCAATTCACGTTCGGTGTAGAACCGCTCGCATCCATAACAGTAAAGGCCTTCATATTCACTGAAATAGATATCGCCTGCGTCATAGATTTTTTGCAAAATCTTTTCTACGACTGTTACATGCGCCGGATCTGTCGTGCGGATGAACGAATTGAACTTGATGTTGAGTTCAGGCCAAAGCCCTTTAAAAAGGCTGCTGATCCGGTCGACATAGACCCTGGGCGTTTCGTGTGCTATTTTTGCCGCCCGGACGACCTTATCACCATGCTCGTCCGTTCCGGTCAGGAAGTATGTTTCTGTCTTTTGCATTAAATGAAAACGGCAGATCACATCCGCGACGATTGTCGTATAGGCATGTCCCAGGTGAGGCTTGGCATTTACATAGTAGATAGGTGTTGTTATATAAAATGGTTCTGGCATCGGTTTTATGATTTCTGTTTTTTATCTGTTTATTTTAACCCTGTTTCAAACTCCTGGCCATCATCCAGTCGAACAACGACCCGGTTACAAATTACATTATGACAAATCACTTTGGCTTTCCCGCGGTCGGTTTCTACGGTATGACCAATCTGGGGTAAACTGTTCCTGAGATGCTGGTAGGTTTCGTTTTCAAATGTAAGGCAGCACATCAATCGGCCGCACTGTCCTGATATTTTTGTAGGGTTTAGGGAAAGCCTCTGCTCCTTGGCCATACGGATGGAGACCGGTTCAAATTTTTCCAAAAAACTTGAGCAGCAGAGTTCACGGCCGCATCTCCCGATGCCGCCACACATCTTGGCTTGATTACGTATGCCCACTTGCCTCATCTCAATCCGCACCCCAAATTCTTTGACCAGCATCTTTACAAGCTGACGAAAATCAACCCGACTCTCTGAAGTAAAAAAAAATGTCAGTTTGCTCCCATCAAATGCGCTCTCAACGGAGAAAAGATTCATTTCAAGTCCAAGTTCTTTGATACAGAAAAGGCAGTAGGTGCGGGCGAATTTTTCGGAACTCAGATTTTTTTCTATTTGACGAAAATCTTTTTGGTTCGCTATCCGGTAAACCTTTTTTAAAGGCTTGTTTAATAATTGCTCATCCCGCCGGGTCGGGGGAACCGCCACCACACCCAGACCAAGGCCCTGATCGGTTTCCACGATCACTTTGTCCCCCTCATTGAGGACAAATGCGCCACAGTCAAAATCATAAGCTTTACCGGCAGGTTTGAACCTTATTCCAACAATTTTTTTCATTCTAGTTAGTTACAAGCCTTAAAAACATCACCTCTAACGCCAGTCTTGTATTTGCGTTTGCGCGGATATCTTTTTCTGCAACCTCAATGGCTTTAATTTTTGAGATGAGTGATTCAAGATCTATCTGTTGTGAAGCATATTGAATTTTTTGCGTCAAGTCTTTGTTTATGATTAATTTAGGGTTAAACTTCCAGATGACAAGATCCCTCAGCCAGGTTTTCATCACCTCCAAAAAGTCCGGGAGATTTTTCTTCTTTTTTGATAATCGTTCTGCAAACGCCAACATTGAAGCGATGGGTCTCGATGAAAGAGATGCCGGGGCGTCTAAACCACTGTCGTGTATCAACCATTTTCGCAGGGTTTTCCAATATTTCAGATTCGCAGGCTTTATCATTGAAAGCGCTTTGGATAAACTTCCGTTTGCCATTGATGCAATAATGACCGCGTCTTCATCTGAGAGGGCATCTGATTTTGCCAGAAAGATTTCAAGACTTTTTCTTGAAATCGGTTGAAATCGAATCTGGAGGCAGCGCGAAACCACGGTCGGAAGAAGATCGCTTGTCTGCGTGGCGGTGAGAATCAAAATGGTGTGTGCAGGCGGTTCTTCTATAATTTTAAGTAGCGCGTTTCCTGCCTCACGGTTCATTGCCTGTGCATCCGATATGATAACCACACGTATCCTTGCCTCGTAAGGTTTTAAGGCGAGCGTCTGGCAAAGAGAACGAATTTGAGCGATTCGGATTACCGCGCGAACGGGTTTAATTAAAATAACATCCGGGTGGCTCTCTGATTCTATTCTTCTGCAAGTGTTGCAGCAGCCACAGGGAGATTGTTGCAGGGGGATTTCTGTGTCGGGTTCTTTTTTGCCGGTAATATTTCCGTTACAATTGCAGGCCATGGCAAAAACCATGGCTGCCGTTCGTTTACCTATGCCTTCAATCCCTGTAAAAAGAAGGGCGTGGGGGATGGCCCTTTTATGAAGGAAGGTGGTTAATATGCGGATCGGTTGTTTTTGATCTAAAATGGATTCAAAACCATGCACGAATCTAGTAATTTACACGTTCTTTTAATTCTCTTCCGGATTTGAAAAAAGGGAGTTTTTTACTTTGTATGGTAACATTTTCACCGGTTTTGGGATTTCTTCCCGTATAACTTTTGTAATTTTTGATGAAAATACTGCACAATCCACGAATTTCAATTCGCTCTCCTATAGCCAATGCGTCTGTCATCGATCCGAAAAATGTCTGGACCACCTTTGCTGCCTCGAATTTTGATATGCCTGCTTCTTTTTTCAAAGCAGAGATTAGCTCCAATTTGTTCATACATCCTCCTTTCCAAAATAACAGGCGGATATTTGGATCACTTGAAGTGTCTATTAACATAATCTAATAAAAAGTCAAGTGGTTATGATAGTATTTCCGGGAGTTTTTCAATGTCCTCTTCGTCAACATCCACGCAAGCAAACTGACCAAGTGTCTTTACATTAACAACGACCCGTCCTTTTCCCTTGTAATGGACAAAGATCCCGGTAACACCGGCCAAGGGACCGACCACCACCATTACTTTATCCCCTTTTTGAAGTCGAGTACCGGTTGTAACAGGTTTGTCCGTGCGTACCATGATTTTTAATGACTCGATGGCCTCAGAAGGAACATCAATAGGACCGTCCTGGTTACCGATCAAACGGACCGCTCCCACGGTTTTTACAATTTCAATGTGTTCATAGGGGTTCAGATCGGTTTTTACAAATAGGTATCCGGGAAAAAGGGGAATACGAATTAGAAGTTTTCTGTCCCGCCGTCGGCTTCTCACCTGGATTTTTGGAAGAAAAACCTCCATGGATTTTTTGATCAAACCTTCGCTAACCACATTTTCAAACCTGCTCTTGGTATGCAGGACATACCAGGACCGAGGGTATGTGTCAGTTTTCATTTTTGACCTCGGGGCTGCAGGGCGCTATAAATGGCCTGCATAATCATGTGAACAAGGATCATGTGAATATCTTCAACCTTTTGTATGTCATCAACTTTTGCCACAAACGGAACATCGACCATTTGGGCGAGTTTCCCTCCTGAAAACCCTGAAAACCCAATGGTCTGTCCATTGTTTTGTTTTGTATGGCGTATTGCTTTGATAACATTTTCCGAATTACCGCTCCCTGAGATACCGATGACGAGATCCCCTGGGTTGAAGAAATTTTTCAACTGTTCCACAAAGACAACATCATATGAGACATCATTCGCAAAAGCGAGGAGGGTCGGGGTGTTATCGTTTAAGCAGATCATTTTGATTTTTTTTTCAAGATTGGTGCAACACCCCTTGTTGAGATCACATGCAAAGTGCGAGGCTGTCGATGCACTCCCCCCATTGCCCATGGTGAAAATTTGTTTTTCGTCCTCATAAGCGTTCAAGATAAGATTGACTATTTTTTCAAACTGTTCCAGGTTGAAATCGTCAAGGACTTCTTTTAATTCAGTGAGATATTGTTTTGCAGCGTATGGAATGTTCATATCAGCTTATAATCCTTCGGATAATCTGATGCTTTTTCATATGTTTTTCAGCATATGAAAGTATATTGTCCATCTGTTTTTGGGCGTTAATAAATTCCCAATAATCCCCAATACTTTCTTCAATACCATGTGTTGGTTTCCAGCCAATTGATTTTAACCGGTTTGTGTCTGAATAAATGTGTCTTGTATCGCCGTATCGATAATATCCTGATATGATTGGCTCTTTTTTCTTACCCACTACCCGCTCCATGGTATGATAAAAATCGGCAACTGTCCAAGCCTTCTCCCCTCCTACGTTAAACACTTTATAGTTGGCATCGTCATGTTTCAGTACTAAAAGATTTGCATTCACAACATCTTTAATATTAATAAAATCCCTTATCTGCTTTCCATCTTCAAAGATGATCGGTCTTTTGTCAAAAAAAAGAGAAAGGGCAAAAATACGCATCGCTCCGGAATAGGCATTATAAAATGATTGCCTGGGACCTTGAACGATGGAGTATCGCATAACGACTGATGGAATTTGATATCGCTTTCCGAGCTGCAGGGCGATCTGTTCCTGGGAATACTTTGAAATGGCATATTGATTACAGGCATTTATGACCGATTCGTCCGATGGCATCCATTGCAATGAGTGCCGGCATTTTGGGCATCGATGATCCCATTCACCCTTTGACAGCTCCCTTTCCAACCGTATCTGGGGATAAAAAATATGGTTATTTTTTTTAGAACACTGGAGGCATCGGTACTTTCCTTCTCCCATGACCGCTTGACTCGCCGCAACAACAACTTTTCTTATTTTCGATTCAAGTTTTTTTTCCACAATGATTTCATAAAGAAGCGCGGTTGAGACGGTATTGATGCGAAAAAAAGTTGAAAAATCGGTGAGATAATCCTGATATGCGGCGAAATGATATACCGCTTCAACTCCCTTCAATGCCTTTTGCCAAGTGCTTTTATCGGTGACATCACCTAGAATAAATTCTGCTTTATCGTTTAAAAAATCAGGCTTTCCTTTGGGATGAATCTCTTTTTGGAGATTATCCAGAATTCTGACCTCGTATCCCCTTTTGATAAGGGCATCCGTCGTATGTGAGCCTATAAATCCAGCTCCACCCGTAACCAGTATTTTCAAAGTATTCCTTTTTAGATTATGGATCGCTCCGTCGGGGTGATCTATTCACTTACTTGAATAAGTCCTGTCGTCGAAGATAACTTTACTCCCGCTTTCTTCAAGCATAAAAGGGAGTTCCCGGTATTCTTTGAGGGCGCTGAACACTGCATCCTGCTTTTCCCTTAAAACGATAAGAAGCAAAAAGCCACCTCCGCCCGCGCCGACAATCTTTCCGGCGAGTGCGCCTGTATTTTTTGCCGCATTGTACATCTTTTGTATTTTAGTGTTAGAAATACCGGTCGCCATCTGTTGTTTCAATTTCCAATTAAGGTCCATGAGCATGCCACATTCTTTGATATCTTCTTTCTTCAGTGCTTTTTTAAACGGCTCTACGAGTGAAACCATCTTTTCCATGGTTTTAAATTTCTTGTTTGACAGGAGATTCTTTTCTTGGTTGGAAAGAATCTTATCGGCACTTCGGGCGATACCCGTATAATAAAGAAGCAGTGAAGAGGCAAACTTTCGTTTTGCGGAACTACCCATTTCTACGGGCGTTCGTTTGGTCGTTTTGATGGGAGAGAACGTGAATTGATTGACACCTCCAAAGGCAGCAGCGTACTGATCTTGTCTTCCAATCGGTTTTTTCAGGATGTCGATTTCTATGCGGCACGCATCCATCGCCAAACGTTCTGCTGTGACCAGGATGTTTCGATATGCATAGAGGGCGTGCAAAAGTGCTACCGTGATTGAGCTTGAACTACCCAAACCTGATCCGGTTGAAGGGATATCTGCCAGCGTTGTAATTTCAATCCCTTTGCTAACACCGGCCATTTTCATCGCTTCGCGAACGAGATCATGTTGAATTTTGTCGACATGATCGACACATTCCTTTTTAGAATAGTTGATATAGATCATATCGTCAAATCGTTCTTTGACAATCGCGTAGACAAACTTATCTATTGCCGAACAAAGTACCATCCCATCTTTTTTAACATAGAACGCTTTCATGTCTGAACCGCCGCCGACAAAGCTCAACCGGAGAGGGGTTTTTACGATAATCATAATTATATCCCAAAAAGGCTTTTTGTTTTAGAAATGATGTCCTTCCTGTCCAAATGAAATTTCACTGATCATAAGCGTTTTTATGAAAAAAGGTTTAGGGCGCCTCCGCTTCTTCGGCATAGCTGGTACTGAATCCACCTAAACCCAAAAGGTTGATGGAAATCGAATAGGTTTGGTTATCTGCTCTATCGGTATATCGAAAAATTACCCCCCAGCATTGCGCATTATATAACAACCCAAATCCCTTGAGAAAATCTTCATCCTCATATAGGTTACGCTCGTACTCAAAAAATGTCGAGATGCGATTTGTAAGGTTAAAAAGAAGCTTAGCATAAATCGATTCTCTGCCGTCCTTTCTATCTTTGCGTGAATCGCGGGTATACCGATGTCTCAGAAACAGTTCATCTCCCCTTTTGTCCGACAAATTTAGTTCGACTCTACTCGATAGGAGATCACCCTCATACGGGGACCATGTTGTGTCAGCTTCAAGGTATAAAAATTTTGTGGGTTCAAAATCAAGCTCAGCTTTTATGTTGGAGAAGGGTTTTTTTTCTTCTTTATCTTTATCGTTTGCCTCATTGATGTCGTAACTCTGGCCCAGCTTGAGACGCAAAAATTCGTGGTATGAATAGTCGGTTGTCCAATCTTCTTTTTCAGTTGGTTCGGGTGACCTTGAGGTAAATGTGTTGATAATCGAATAGGAAAGGATGTTTTTTTTCCCGATTCGATCCAATCCATCAAATCGGGGGAGGTCATCCTGGTCCTTTTCCGGGATAAAACTGTAGCTGACTTGTGGTCTTATACCATGTTTAATCTTGTCGATACCGTTCCCTTTTATACTGAAAATATTATATATCTCGGTCGAAAGATTGACATTTATGTCATAGATCTCTCTGTTCTGGGTTTCATCTTTTTCTGTATCTTTATCCTCAAATTCGTCAATCTGATACACCGTCTCTCTTAAACCGACTGAGGGTTCGAGGGTGAAATAATTTTTCACGCTGAACGGCAGAGAAAACCTTGGATAAAGATCGAGCCGGTGACCTCTCAAACCCTCTTCCCGATAGAAATGGTTGTATCCGGAATCCATTTCAAAATAAAAAGGGGTTTCAAAAAGCTGGTTTTTTGAAACATCGAATCCAATAAATGGAAGATTTTGAAGCGTCTTATTCGGCTTTTCCGGCGTGAGTGTTCTGTGGATCACATTATCATACCAACGAAAATCGGTATTGAGGCTGCTTTTTTCCCAACGTCTTTCAAAATTAAGCCTGTTGAGCCTTGTTGTGTCACCGTAATCGTCAATTCCCCTTCCAAAATTTTGTTCAAAATAATCCCTTGTTCGCTCAAATCCGGTGTATCCGGTTCTAAACTCATGGAGGTAATCCTGATCGCTGACAATGTCCAGATCAAGTTTTGCCGTAAAATCAAAAGGTAAAACCTGGTCATGTTTAGATCTGAACCAATAGCGATCATGGTTGGGCCGCAGGAACCTGTCATCTTCGAATCCCCATTTACTGCTCGAATCTCCGGTTCCATCATCAACTTTTCTATCATCTAAAAAATCAAACATCAATGTTCCTTTTGATCGATCACTGAGGATGTATCTGTATTCCAGGCCCATTTTTTCACCCCGGAGTTCCATGTGGTTTAGGTAGAAGGTTGCGTCTGAACTTTCATTTATGGCCCAGAAAAATGGCTGGGTGTATTCAGTCCCTTTTCGATCCGATAATGTCAACCGGGGGGTTAATAATCCGGACTGGCGACGGAGTTTTACGGGGAACACCATCAAAGGGCTGTAGAAAACAGGAATGTTTTTGGTCCACATAACAGCATTGGTAATGATACCATAACCTTGTAACGTAACCTTAGCGTTTCTTCCTGTTAATTTCCAAACGGGATTATCGCCGTCACAGGTTGAGATGCTGGCTTTTTGAGCGGTGTAAGTTTTTTTACCGATTTTTTTAATCTTTTCTCCTTTGATATAATAATGGTTTCTTTTAAAAAATACGGTTCCATCGTATATGGTTCCAGTTTCAGACTCCAGGTCCATTTCCATTCGGTTTCCGGTCAGCGTATCTTCTCCTGCCGTCATCATCACATTGCCGATTGCAAATACCCTCATGGTTTTTTGATCAAAACGAACAAAATCAGCCGTGAGTTTTGTGCCATTTCGGGTAATCGACACATTCCCTTTGCCGAGGTATTGCTCAGTATCCTTATCGAAAGAGATATCATCCGCTTGGATATGCCAGGACGCAACCGGGTTTTTTGGGTTGGAATCAATCGGTTGATCATCTTCTTTTCCCGACACCCAAGGAGGGTTTACAATAAAAACGAGTAAGACGAATACCAGTGCAGCGGACATTGCCCGAACGCCAAAAAAAAATTTAGAAGATGAAATATCCGATGTCATATCCCTGCCGACCGGGCTTATGTAGTTTTTTTGTGATCGATGATCGTACCTAAAAACAGACATTGCGAATGATTGAACCATGAAAAGGCTGTGAGGCAAAGGTTACAAGATAATTTCTTGAACACGAATGAAATCTCTTGTATAAAACCAACTCAAATGGAAAAGTCAAGATGTAGTTATTCGCTGTTATCCTTTAATGATAATGGCGTCTTGACCCATCGTTTTATCGTCAAGCTTTAAACACGAACCCATATTTGTTTCTTCAGTCGATCATTGAACCGAGGGAAAGTAATAAAGAGCAGGGATAAAAAAGTGGACATTTTATTAACCAATGATGACGGAATTTATGCTGTGGGATTACAGGCACTTTATAAACGGCTTGCGAAAAGGCATTTTGTTACTGTTGTCGCTCCCGAAGGTGAACGGAGCGCAGCGAGCCATGCCATAACGCTTCACGAACCTCTTCGGGCAAAAATGATCGAGGTCAACGGGGAATTTACAGGGCATGCTGTCAATGGAACACCGGCCGATTGCATCAAACTGGGTATTAGAGAACTACTCGATGACAAACCGGATATGGTGATTGCGGGGATCAATCCGGGTGCAAATACCGGGATGGATATCAATTATTCGGGAACCGTGTCTGCAGCAAAGGAGGCGGGTTTATGGGGAATACCTGCAATCGCCGTCTCGAGGCAAAGGTGTGATTTGCAGCAGTATGACGATGTGGCGATTTTTATAGAGGCGCTGGCCGATCACATTTTTGAAAAGGGATTGCCGAATGGAACGATCTTAAACGTGAATTTCCCGGGTATTCCCGTTTCAAAGACATCAGGTGTCCGGATAAGTCGGCAGGAGACCACACATTTTCCTGAATATTTTGAGAAAAGAGTCGATCCGCGAAACGGCGTATACTACTGGCAAGGTTGTGATTCTCTTACCGCTTTTGAGAATCCCGATAGTGATAGAGCCGCTATATGCCAAAATTTTATTTCCATCACCCCGATTAAATGCGATATGACCGATTACAATACCATTGAAAGTCTCAAAAAATGGCGTATAGAAAAAGGGAAAAAAGTCCGGGATGCCTGATCCGGAAAGCAGAGGGTAATGTTAGATGTTTTCAAACAGAATAGACGTCACCCCAGATTGTTTAGCCGGTCAGGACCATAGGGGAAACTGAAGTGGAAAACCCGGGGATTTCATAGATGCTGATTACATTTGAGGGAATAGAAGGGTCCGGTAAAACAACACAGATCAAACATGTCGCCCGTTTTTTAAATGAAAAAGGACATGACTGTGTTATAACAAGAGAACCTGGAGGGACGGAGATTGGAAAAAAGATCCGTTCGATTTTACTAAACCCCAAAAGCAAAGGGATCGACCCACTCGCCGAGTTTTTTTTGTATGCAGCTGATCGCGCCCAGCACCTCAAAGAGGTTGTTAATCCCTGCTTATCATTGAAAAAAACAGTTTTATGTGACCGTTTTTTTGATGCGACAGTTGTTTATCAAGGGTTTGCAAGGGGGCTCGATCTGGAACTCATACACCGGGTTCATCGTTTCATCCTCCAGGATTTGAGACCTGATATTACGATTTTGCTTGATCTTCCACCTGAAATAGGACTTTCGAGGGCCTGGGGACAGATCAAAAACGGAACAAGGATCGGTTTTGAAACGCGGTTTGAGAATGAAAAACTGGTATTTCATGAAACGGTCAGGTCGGGTTACCTCAAGCTTGCCGGCCTTGAACCACAGCGGTTTAAAGTCGTTAATGCAGTTCCGGATGAAACCCGGGTTCGCGATGATGTCATCAAGGTGGTGAACAGGTGTCTATGGGGATAATTTTTTTATATCATTTGATAGATTCGGGTTAAAAATATCATGAAACCGGTATATTTCCCATTTACCCATATTTCTGAGGATATATTAAAAAAAATATCTGTTTGTTTCAGGCCGCTTGTTGTGCTCCAGCCTTCAGGCTTCAACATTTCTGGTGATATGGAGAAATGGGTAGAAAGCGGACTGCTTGAAATGCGTCTTCCGGCAGGAGATGATGATGATCGACTGGAAGTGATGCTAAAGGATTACCGGATCTGGGCAAACCTTCACCAAAGAGATCAAAGGGCCTATCTAAACCCCTTAATGGATGAGGTTCCTTTTTTTAATGACACTTCGGTGTCGCAAATCGTGAAAACTATCAAAGAGAACCTGCAGGGCGGGATCTTTCGAAATTACCCGGATCCCCTTTTTTCCGCAAAAGCATTTCTTCTGATCGCTCAGGAATTTGATCGGCAGCAATGGGAGGCCAATCAGGGTGTTAAATCATTTGAAAAGAAGGAACATGACCTGATGAAAAACCTTAAAGGGGAAAATGGCGATGGGAACGTCGGACCTTTGTCTGATGCTACCATGTGGGCAGAGAATGCGACGAGTTACATGGTAGAAGAGCGTTTACGGGCATGGGCGCGTTTATTTTTCAACAATATATCCTTTGATTACCAGGAAATAACCGCTTTATTTATCACCGGCAGTCGTCTAACGAGCGAATATTTGTTAGAGAAATTTCCTGACGCAGAAAGGATCTTTGAATTCGATTCACTTCCGATCAGCACCCTCAAAAGTGACAAAATCAAAGGATGGCACAAGCATTTAATTGATACCTTGGACAACTTTGCAAAAAGCCGATGGTCCAGTTCAAGCAACATCGTCATCCAAGGGCCTGATCGAGAAGGGTGTGGTGAAAAGATGGCCTTGAGCCTCGACATTATACCGGAGACATCCCCTATCGATTTTGTTTCCAGTCTTTTTCCATCCAACCCAAATGGAATGGCAGAAAACAGTATCGAACCAGAGTTTAATCATACCATCATTGGATACATTAATGAATAATCCTTGACTCGCCGTATCAGTTGGTATATGCACTTTGCCCGTTATTGAGAAAGTCAATGATTGTATCTTTATGACATAATTTTATAATGAAAGGGGGCTTTTTAAATGGCTTTTGATGTTACAGTTGATCAAGGAAAATGTGAAGGCTGTGAAGAGTGTGTCGACGTTTGCCCTGTTGAAGTATTTGAAATGATAGATGGCAAATCGTCTCCGGTAAATGCTGACGAATGCCTGGGTTGCGAAAGCTGTGTCGAAGTTTGTGAGCCGGGTGCAATTACAGTTGAAGAGACATAACCGAACTACAACGTTTTATTCCCCTGGTCCCTCAACTTAGCACGGGACCAGGGGAATTTCAAATATAACCGACTTCTTAACCGACTGGCAACCGCTCCATGAACGAAAAAACGATTTTTTCCGTTATCCTGTTTTTTTTACTGTTTTAAAATGATCCCACCCTGAGGGCTCTACCTCCCTGATTTGGCCATTTGCCTGGACAAGTTCTATTTTTCCCGAGTTGGTAATTTCACCGATCACATAGAGAGGCTGATTGAATCTTTTCCTGTAATCCTTGGCGAGCCGGTTTGCCTTATCCGAAGGAACGGTACACAACAAGACATAATCTTCACCACCGGCAAAAGCGTAATTAAAGGGATCAAAACGGAAGTGGGTACAGAATTTTGCCAGATTTTTTGAAACAGGAATTTTTTCGTGATAGATACGGGCACCGACATTACTTTGTTCGATTATATGCCCAAGATCTGAACCCAGCCCATCACTGATGTCGATCGCAGCGTGCAAGCATCTTTGGCGCGCAAGAAATTGACCTTCCAGCAGAAACGGTTTCGGGAGGATATGGGCGTTGATCAATTCCTCTAATCCCTCTGATGTTTCCGGAGTGTCTTCTGATAGAAGATGCAACCCTGCCTGACTGTCGCCTAAAAATCCAGTTAAAAAGATAGTATCACCGTGCTGGGCCCCATTTCGGCACAGCATTTCTTTTTCAGCAACCGATCCGATCACCGTGATGTTAATAACAAGATCGGTCTTGGAACTGGTTGTATCACCACCAAGAATGTTCACGCCAAATTCACCGGCGAGGGTTTTCATCCCCCTATATACCATATCAAGGTAGTCAATCTCACAGTCCTCGGGAATAGCAATACTGACAAATGCCTCTCTGGCAATACCCCCCATTGCCGCAATATCGCTCAAATTCACCGACAGGGATTTATATCCCAGATTAAATCCGGTTGTTCTGTGCCTTAAGAAATGGACCCGGTCGATCAGCAGATCAGTGGTGACCAAGGTGACATCGCCTGAATTCATGAAAAATGCAGCAGCATCGTCGCCAATGGATTTCAAAATGTTTTGGGGGCGAATTAAACACCCGCGGCTGATCTTTTTGATAAATCCGAATTCACCGATCTCTTTTAAAAGCATAAACCCTTCGATTACGCAACTTGAGTCTATTATTTGCAAACAGTTGGAATAATCATTTTCCTTCGCTGGTATTATCCAGAGCAAGTTCAACGGGTGTGATTTCAGGCGAATGAAGCCACCCTACGTGCGGGCATCTTTTCAATATTATGAGAAATCGTCTTCATCTGTCAATGCCAACTTTATTTAGATTCACAGGTGTTTAGATACTCAATTCTTTTAAGCATGGGGGGGTGGGAATAATTGAAAAAGATATAGAGGGGGTGTGGCCAAAGATTTGAAAGGTTTTCCCTGGCCATTTTTCTGAGTGCTGCTGAAAGCGGTGCAGGGCCGCCTGAGATCCGGACTGAATAACAATCCGCTTCATGTTCGAATTTTCTGGAGATCGCCATTTCAACAGGTGAAAGAAAAAAACCTACCGGTTCCCAGAGAATGCCGGCTAAAAAGAGGCCCACATAGGGTGGCATGAGCGAAAAGCCAAAACCGTGGAAAATCAGATCCCATGTCAAGAGTTTTGAAGCCAGAAAAAAAAGAAACAGGGTAATGAGACTGAGACTGATTAATTTCTTTTTTATATGGTTTTTCTTTACATGTCCAATTTCATGCCCGAGGATAGCCAAAACCTCCTCTTGAGTGTGGGCTTGGACCAAAGAATCGAACAGTACAATTCTCTTGGTATTTCCTATTCCTGAAACATAGGCATTGGTATGACGGGTTCGCCTCGTTGCGTCCACCTGGTATATCCCCTGTAGTTTTAGTCCCTCGCTTTTTGCAAGTTGTTCTATTGCAGTAACAAGTTTGCTGTCTTCGAGAGGAGTAAACCGATTAAAAATGGGTGCGATGATCGAAGGATAAAAAACTGTCATGAGCAGTTGAAAACAGATAAAAAAGGACCATGCCCATATCCACCACGCCTTTCCCGCAAATTCGATCATCAAAAGAATCGTGACAATAAGAAAAGCCCCGATGATCGATATCACCAGGGTCGCTTTGATCAGATCCGAGATCCAGGTACGAATTGTTTTGGTGTTAAACCCATATCTTTCCTCAAGGATAAAGCTGTGATAAAAATCAAATGGCAACCCGGTGATGGCAGTTAAAAGCACCGGAACACCAAAAAAAATCAGGCCACCGAGTACAACGCTCAGATTTTCTAAGGAAAGGGCCAACCAAGGCAGGATGCCGGAGAGGATAATGTACAAAAAAAATATCTTTGAAAAGCCGGTTCGAAGCATTGCAAAGCGTCTATTGTCTACGGAATAACGATGGATCTTTTTAAGTTCCTTCTCGTCTATGACTCCTTGAATGATGCTGGGAATCTGTGTCCCATGTTTTTTCATATGATCGGTGTTCAGTTTGGCAATGACCAGATCAAACACCGTGATGACACAAACAGTGCCGATATAAACCATCAGGAAAAGGTTAAGAGATATCATGGGTAAGACTATAGTATTATTTGTTCAGGTAATCAAGGTCTCTACATACATATTGCGCTGGAGCGAAAACTGTGATACTTTATTCCCTATGATACAGACCGTTTGTATAATCGTATGGACCGTACTGGTGACTTTTTTTTGGGGCATTGTGGTTATACTCGCATCTTTCATCATTAATAACGAAAATTTTACCCATAACCTTGCGAAGATATGGGCAAAATCTATACTATTTGCCAGCCGAATCAGGGTGACGGTTACCGGTTATTCCAACATAGACCCTGGCAGATCCTATATCTATATGTCGAATCATCAGAGTAATTTTGATATTCCCGTACTTTTGGCCTACCTTGATATCCAGTTTAGGTGGCTTGCAAAAGCAGAGCTTTTCAAGATACCCATTTTTGGTTATTCCATGAAAAGGGCGGGTTATATCAGCATCGATCGCTCAAATCACAAGTCCGCTTTTGAAAGTCTGAAAGAAGCAGCAAGAAAGATTCGAAACGGAGTGTCTGTTTTGATCTTTCCCGAAGGCACCCGAAGCCGGGATGGCAACATCAGACCTTTTAAAAAAGGAGGGTTTGTGCTGGCGGTAGATTCCGGGGTTCCGGTGGTTCCAATTGTCATTCACGGAACATGGTCAATCATGTCGAAGAAAGGGATTCGAATCAAACCTGGAAATGTGGTAATTGAAATTTTACAGCCGATCGAAACTTCAGATTATACACGGAAAACCAAAGACGATCTTATGGAAAAAGTTGGTCAAACCATTTGTCGATCCTTTGAAAAGGGGAGGGGTAAACAGCGGTAATGCTCAAAATAATACCCCTTGGCGGTCTGGGTGAGATAGGGATGAATATGATGGTCGTTGAATACCGAGACTCATTCTTTATCATTGACGCTGGCCTCATGTTTCCGGAAGACTACATGCTGGGTGTCGATTATGTCATTCCCAATATGGATTATATCCGACAGAACAGTTCTAAAATTTTGGGAATTGTATTAACCCATGCGCACGAAGATCATATCGGAGCGATCCCATATCTGCTGAAGGAGGCCAATGCACCTGTATTCGGGACATCTTTTACACTGGGGGTTGTTAGACATAAGCTTCAAGAGCACAACCTTCTTTCCTCAACCGTATTCCATGAAATTTCACCGAGGGAGAAACTGCAGATTGGTCCTTTCGAGCTTATGTTTATTCGTGTCGGCCACAGTGTAATTGATGGCATCGGTATCGCCATAAAGACACCGTATGGGCTCATAATTCACACCGGAGATTTTAAAATTAACCATACATCCATAGGGGACATGATCACGGATGTAAATGGATTTGCGCGATATGGTGAAGATGGTGTTCTGGCCCTTTTTTCGGATTCGACAAATGTGGAAAAAGAAGGATACACAATTTCTTCCAAACAGATTGGTGAAACAATTTCACGTATAGTATCAGGGAGTAAGGGGCGTATAATTGTTGCCCTTTTTGCCTCAAATATCAACCGGATCCAACAAATTGTGAACATTGCAATCAACAGGGAAAGGAAGGTTGCCTTCGATGGGAGGAGCATACAGATCAACGTCAATATTGCAAGAGATCTCGGGTACATCAGCATCCCTGAAGAGATGGAAATTGGCATTGCCCAGGTGAGCGATTATTCAGACGATGAGATCGTAATGATAACGACCGGAAGCCAGGGAGAACCGATGTCATCTCTTGCCCGGATGGCAGCCGGCACACATAAGCAAATTAAGATCAAAAAGAACGACACGGTTATTCTCTCCTCAAAGTTCATTCCGGGAAACGAAAGAGCGATTGGAAATATTATAAACAAACTATATAAACAAGGGGCGGAAGTCATATACGAAAAAATATCGGAAATTCACGTATCAGGACATGCTTTCCGCGAGGAATTGAAGTTGATGATCCATTTGACAAAGCCCAAGTATTTTATTCCGATTCATGGGGAATACCGGCACCTGGTGCTACATGCCCATCTGGCCGAACAGCTTGGGATTCCTGAGGAAAGGATTCTTCTTGCAGAAAACGGACAGGTTATTGAATTCGATGAAAACGGTGGCGGGATTAAAGATCGTGTTACAACCGGGCGACTCCTTGTTGATGGAAAAGGTATCGGAGATGTGGGAAGGAGTATCCTCAAAGAGAGACGTCTTCTCTCAAAAGATGGCCTTGTGGTGGTAAACATGGCGTTGGATGAAGAAACGGGTGTTGTGGTGTACGGCCCTGAAATCGTTTCACGCGGCTTTGTGTTTGAAACCCAATCCGGGCATCTTCTGGAAGACGCGAAAAGCGCCATATTGAAAATTGTGGAAGACATTAAACCGGATGTTCCGGATCGAATCGATAAAATTCGATCAAAAATCCGAACTGCTTTGAAAAAATATTTTGATTTTTCCATAAGGAGACACCCGGTTATACTCCCCTTCATATTGGAAGTGTAACCGATCCCTGAGGCGTTTGAGATAATATGCGAAAAGAAATTCTCGGCATTTTTTTATTTTTCCTTGTTATTTTTACGCTGGTCAGTCTGCTATCATTCAGCTTTGATGACCCTTCCATTAATAACGCAAAACCCACCGGCGATATCCACAATTTGTTCGGTTTATTTGGCAGTCACGTATCCGGTATTCTTATCGGATTATTTGGGCTTGGCGCATTTTGGATTCCCATTTTACTTCTTCTGATGAGCATCCATTTTTTTGGAAACCATCCGGGTAGAGCAGTAATTTCAACAATTGCAGGTGGTCTTATCCTGATTATAACCACTGGAAGCCTTTTGACATTTCAGCAGAACCATTTCCTCATTTTTGGAGAACGTTTTTCTTCAGGTGGAATCATCGGCCTTCCCCTTAAAACATTTTTTGTTAAATATTCCAACACAACGGGCGGATTTATTTTTTTGGCACTTATTTGGGTTGTCGGTTTTATTCTGGCCACAGGGGTTTCTCTGATAACATTTTCAAAACGTATCTGGCAGATGATGGATCGGGTTGCAAATTATCTAAAAACACGCCTTGTTAAGTGGAAAGAAAGGAGAGAAAAAGCCAAACGGATCCAGATAAAAAAAGAGAGAGTCTTCAAAAAGAAACAAGAGGTAAAAATAAAGGGACAAAAAAGAAAGCCAATCAAGATTGTTCCAGTGCCAAGACAGGAAGTGTTCGAATTCATGCGATCTGAAACAGGATTTCAGGTACCATCCACAAATTTATTGGATGATCCACCTGAAAGGTCCTCTTATGCTGATGACGAAAACTTGCGCGTGCAATCGAAGTTGCTTGAAAAGAAACTCGACGATTTTGGAGTAGAGGGAAAGGTGGTAGCCGTTACACCCGGACCGGTTATTACTACTTTTGAATACGAGCCGGCTCCGGGCGTAAAGATCAATAAAATTGTTAATCTTACGGACGATCTCGCGCTTGCACTTCGTTCAATCAGCATCCGGATCGTGGCTCCGATTCCAGGAAAGGCGGTGATTGGAATTGAGATCCCGAATGCGAACAGAGAGATTGTAAAATTCAAAGAAATTGTTGGTTCCGGTGTTTTCAAAAAGTCCAAATCGAAACTGACAATCTGTCTTGGCAAGAATATTGTGGGAGAACCTTTTGTAGCAAATCTGGACAGCATGCCACATTTACTGATCGCCGGCGCAACGGGGGCCGGCAAGAGCGTGGCTTTAAATGGAATGATTTGCAGTATATTGTTCAAGTCGACACCTGATGACGTTAAGCTCATTTTGATCGACCCAAAACGTATAGAGCTCTCGACTTATGATGGGATACCTCACCTCATTACGCCGGTGGTGACAGATGCCAGAAAAGCAACCAATGCCCTCTTCTGGGCTGTACATGAAATGGAAAAAAGATACGAGCTGCTTTCTGAAAAGAAGGCAAAAAACATTATCCAGTATAATCAAAAGATCGAAAAAGAAAAAAAGGAGACCGGCGGGGAGCCTCCCTCAACAAAATTGCCGTATATTGTCATCATCATCGATGAGCTGGCTGATCTGATGATGGTGGCATCGCGAGATGTGGAGTTTGCCCTGACGCGTCTTGCCCAAATGGCGAGAGCTGCCGGCATCCATTTAATCATTGCGACACAGAGGCCTTCAGTGGATGTACTCACCGGTGTTATCAAAGCAAATTTTCCTACCCGCCTAAGCTTTCAGGTCTCATCAAAGACCGATTCAAGGACAATCATTGATGCCAATGGAGCAGAAAACCTTCTGGGGAGCGGAGACATGCTTTTTCTTCCTCCAGGGACCGCTAAACTCCAGCGAATTCATGGCGCATACATATCAGAGGTGGAGCTGGCGAGGATATCGGAATTTTTAAAAGGCCAAAAACCACCGGAGTACGACAGGGACATCACCAAGTTGCCCCCGGATGAAAAGATAAAATCCGAGGATGAGGAGCACGACGAGCGTTATGATGATGCGATTGCGTTGGTCACCAAGACACGGCAAGCGTCCATATCGATGATCCAGCGTCATTTACGTGTCGGATACAATAGAGCGGCCCGTATTATCGAGATGATGGAGAAAGAAGGGGTTGTGGGACCTTCAGACGGGGTCAAACCGAGGGAAGTTTTGGTTAGAGGCTATGATAACATCCCTTGATTTTAAAGATTATGGTCATTTTTTGATCCCTTAAATCTTCACCAGATAGATATCGTTTCGGTTCCAGGAGAAGTCTTCAATTGTTCATCTGACGGATTAAAATATGGTCAGATCCCTTGCGTAATGTTCAACTCTTCAGTTATCAGCTCTCACATATAACCGCCTGAATTTTAAAGGATTTGTTTGTTGTTTTCGCCAAATTCCGGTGCAAAACGCCAACTTTGTTACACAAAAATACAATGACATTTACAAAAGGAGGGTAAAAAAATGAACAAAATTATATGGTTACCCCTATTGATCACCGCCATTTTCTTGTTTTCGTTTGCGGGCGCGCCCCAGGTCCGGGCGGGCGAGGTTGACATCCTGATTAACAAACTGGTGGAAAAAGGGGTTTTAACAGAGGCTGAGGGGCGGGCACTTCTCAAAGAGATGCAGTCCGAAGCGGTAAAGCTTAAGAGTACTGTGGAGCAGACAGAATCCGATACTCCAAAAAAGAAGGACCAAAAAGAGGCAAAAACGGCATCCGTCGATATGCCCAAATGGGTGCAGAAAATCAAATTAAAGGGGGATTTCCGTCTTCGCTATGAAACTCTGGAACTAGATAATACAGCGGACCGTGATCGATTGAGAATTCGTTGGCGTCTGGGTGCGACTGCCAAGGTTACAGATAGGTGGAAAGTGGGCTTTGGGCTTGCATCTGACGGGGAAAATCCTCGGAGCACCAATCAGACCCTTCATAACAGCTTCGATACGCCGGATGTCAGGCTGGACTATGCATATGTCCAATATGATCCGTGGAAGTTTCTCAGTACGGTTGGTGGTAAGTTCAAGAACCCCATCTGGGGGTCGAAAGACCTCATATGGGACAGTGATATCAGACCTGAGGGAATCGCTGCGACATTCACCCGCAAAACGGACTCAACAACGTTTTTTGTCCTGCCCGCATGGTTTACATTGGCCGAGTTCAAGGCCGATGAAAGTGATCCCTATATGTGGGTGCTCCAAGGTGGTGTCAAGGCCGATCTTTCCTCCGGCATGTATGTCAAAGGAGCGGTGGCATACTACGGTTATCAAAGCTTGACAGGTAATTCTTTTAACTGGTCGTCCAAATCCAACAGCACCGACGATGATGGCAACCTCACCCAAGACTATGATGCTTGGAACCTTGACGGCGAGTTTGGGATAAAGTTAAACAATAGTTATGTTCCGATGATGGCGGCCTTTGGTCAGTATATAGATTCCGAGGCCAATGGTGACGACGTAGGCTATCTCGCGGGTTTCAAGTTCGGGCATAGTAAAGTCAAAAAATTCGCCCAATGGCAGATTAAATACAATTACCGCAGGCTGGAACGGGATGCAGTACCCGACTTTTTACCTGACGCAGATTTCTATTTCGGTCAAACAAACACAAAAGGACACGAGGCCGAATTCAAGTTCGGTTTGGCAAAGAATGTCGATTTCGGTCTTGACTATTACTGGGATGTAAGACCGATCAAAGGGCCTAATACAGATAAAAAAGAAACCCTGCTTCAGGTAGATCTCGGGATGAAATGGTAAGCAGTTTCCTGGATGCCCGTCCCCCGAACACCTTGCGGGACGGGTATCCGGTCTGCCCGGGTATTTTACAGAGAAACGCATACTCATGTGCCGGCCCAACTTCAATTTGAGTCGGGGTGTGTGGGTCGGTATTTAGACTGTTTTTAGCATAGAGTGATCGATACCTCCGCTGAGTCCAGAGCTTTATTTCGAATACTGATATCATGTTTAAGAAAAAAAGAGATAAAATTTTGTTTTTTTTATTTCGTTTTGTCCCCATCTGACAATGGGATGTGGTATGATATGATAAATTCGGATTACTTAACTTAAATAAAGGGGGATTTATGAGAGGCGATCAATTATCCAGACAGTGGCGTATCCTCAAACAGATCGAGGCCAGCCGAAACGGCCTGACGGCAGCCGAGATCGCCGAGGCCGGGTCTATTTCACTTCGAACCGCTTACCGGGATTTATATGATCTTCAGCTGGCCGGGTTCCCTTTATACGCTGAAAAAGGGAAAAACGGCCGACAGTGGAGGTTTGTCGATAATCATCAATTCGCAGTGCCAAAGCTGTTTACCTTTACCGAGCTGATGTCGCTCCACCTCAGTAAGGACCTGTTTCAGGTGTTCAAAGGCACGGTCTTTTTTGAATCTTTAGAATCCGTTTTGAATAAGGCCCGTACCAAACTGCCGGCCCAGACCCTGACCTACTTGAATCGGATTCAGTCAACTTTCCACATGGGTAAAAAACCGTATAAAGATTATTCTCGATTCAGGAAGATCATCAATACGGCCAACCAGGCCGCCATGGAGTGCCGCTGTATCGAAATGCTTTATCTGCCGCTTCAAAGAAAGCGGGAAACCCTGCGCAAAATCGACCCCTACAGGATCTGGTTTTTTGAGGGGTCCATTTACATCATCGGCTTTTGCCATCTGCGAAATGAAATCAGAACGTTTGTCTTAGATCGCATCAAACTGATGAAGCTGACAGATGAAAAATTTCAAATACCATCTGATTTTAATCTTGACGAATACATGCAATACAGCTTCAAGGTGATGCATGACGACCTTTATACCGTAAAGGTCCGGATCTCTCCAGCATGGGCAAGATATGTCAGCGAAAAGATTTGGCACGAGAATCAAAGTACCCGCAAAATGCCGGACAAATCACTTGAAATAACTTTTGAGGTGGCTGGTTTGGAAGAGATCAAGCAATGGGTCATGGGCTTAGGCCCGGAAGCATACGTGATAAAGCCGGAAAAGCTGAGGAAAATGATAAAAGAAGATTTGAGAAAAACATTGAAACAGTATGAAAAGGTCATATCGATCTATGAAAAACTGAGCGCCAGAAAAGCTAAGAGAATTATGTTCGAAACCCAGGGATCTTCAAATCCAGTTGCATAATAGAGCTCATTATTTTAAAATTAAGCCTATCAATTAATGGAGTCTAAACGCCATTTAATCACATTGTTTGACACCGGGGAGAGCACATCATGGTAAAGATTGAGAAGTTTGACTTTACACCGATTCTGGGATGGTCTATCACCCGCTACGATATGTTCACCACCTGTAAGCGGCAATATTATTACCAGTATTACGCCAAGTATGATCCGAAATTCAAAAGAGCAAAAATTAATACGCTTAAGAAACTGACCTCAATTCCCCTTGAAATCGGAAACATTGTGCACGATACAATTTCGGCGGTCCTCAAACGACTTCTAAAATCACGTAGCAGGATCGATCCGCAACGATTCGATGCCTTTGTTGAGGAAATGGCGGAAACGAACTGCAGAAGCAAAACTTTCTTCGAAGTTTACTACAAAGAAATAGCCTCGGTGGGGCCGGCGGATATCCTCTCGGGTATCAATGAATGCTTGAAGGCCTTTTTGGGCAGTAGCCGATTTGAGTGGATAAAAGATCAGGCCATTGCCGATAAACATGACTGGCTTATTGAGCCTCTCGGATACGGAGAGGCGCGAATTAACGGCTTGAAAGTATATTGTAAGGTCGATTTCCTGTTTGTTATAGATGAAAAGATTGTAATTTTGGACTGGAAAACCGGAAAAAGGAACAAGGAGAAGCACAAAAAACAGCTGTTTGGGTATTGCACCTGGGCGGCCCACCACTTGAAGGCATCTGCGCCGGACATCAACGCCGCCATTGCCTATCTCAGGCCATCCTACGAAGAAGTAAACCTGTCTCCCTCTACCAATGATCTAAAATCGTTCAATGCACGCATCCATGTTGAAACAGAGGAAATGAATGCCTTATGCAGCGATGTCCAGGAAAATATTCCGAAAGACAAAGCATCATTTCCCATGATTCCACAATCGGTAGTCTGCCATTATTGTAATTTCAAAGAACTGTGTAATAGAATTTAACAGATTCATCCCCACCCGTAATTATTCGGCATATTACCTATTTCAGTCGTTTTCATTAAATTTACGTCACCTATTTATCCAAATCCATTTTTCCCGGATTGAGAATGTTATTGGGGTCGAGGGTTTTCTTTAAAGCGCGCATCACCCGCATTGCCGCCGAGTCATGTTCCAGGGTCATAAACCTGGCCTTTGTAATACCGATGCCATGCTCGCCGGTCAGTGTACCGCCGAGTTTGCAGGCCAGCTCATGCAGTTCCAGCAAAACCAGATCCAGCCGGTTCACCTGGTCTGGATCGGACCGATCGTATAGTACAATCGGGTGGAAATTTCCGTCCCCCGCATGGCCGAAGTTGAGGATGAGCAGATTGTGTTTTTTTGATATCGCCTCTACCTTGCGGAGGAACTCGGCAATGCGGCCCATCGGCACCGTCACATCTTCGGATGCCAGGTTCTTTGACACACTTCCCACCAGGCCGCCCAGGGATTTTCGAGCCAACCACAGGCGTTCGGCGTCGGCAGCCGAATAGGCGGTTTCTATATTACGGGCGTTACACCTGTTGAACATGGCGATCAACTCCTCCATCTGGTATTTAACATCCACCTGTGTATTGCCGTCGGTTTCCGCCAGGATCATCGCCTCCACCTCAGGCAGTTGAAGATCGGTGTGTTTTCGGACCACCGAAATGGTATTGGCGTCGATCAGCTCTAACACACTCGGGGTAACACCGGATTGCATGATCAGAGTGACCGCTTCACCGGCGTCTTCCAGGCGGTCGAAAGCGGCTACAGCCGTGGCCGACTCTGTCGGCTTCGGAGATATCTTCAACGTGATTTCCGTCACCACACCCAGCGTTCCTTCGGAGCCGACAAAAAGTCGTGTTAGATCATACCCGGATGAACATTTCATTGTTTGTGATCCGATGCGCATTACCTCACCATCTGCCAAAACCACTTCCAAAGCCAGGACATAATCCCGCGTGACGCCGTACTTGGCACCTCTCAATCCGCCGGCATTGGTGGCCACATTTCCGCCCAGGGTGCAGACCTTACCACTGGCCGGATCAGGTGGATAAAAAAAGTTGTCAGACGCCAGGGCCTCCTGGAGATCTGCGTATACCACGCCGGGCTGGACCACAACCAGACGGTCGGGTATGCTGACGCGAATGATCTGATTCATCCGGGACAAATCGAGCAATATCCCTCCTTTAACCGGAACCGAAAGACCTGCGAGACCGGTACCGGCTCCCCTGGGGACGATCGGGGTTCTATTTTGATCGGCCAGCCCAAGAATCCTCGATACTTGGTCGGTCGATTCAGCCCAAACCGCACACTCGGGTCGGCTTCGATATTCCGAAGCGTCATATGAGTAGGAAACCAAATCAATTATTTGATCCGTATAATTCTCTTTACCGACGATCTCAATCAACCCTTCCTTAATGATTTCCTTCATACTGCGACTCTTCTCTTTTCTTCACACTTTTTCAATGACCGGGGTTGGAAGCTATTTCAAACACAGCGGTAAAATATTGTTCAATATCGGTTTTGGAATGAGTCATAGTCTATATCGATTATAACCCTGCAATACAACCCTCTCTATTTTTTAATCTAATTCCCGTTCGCCGCTGAAATGTTTTTCCAATAAAAGAAAAAATTGTTCAAAAGGTGGTTTGAAATCGATGTTAATAAAAAATTATATTGTGGTTTTCTATCGCCATGATAAAAGGGGGTCTCCAGTTTTTCATGTCATATCCAGACCACCTTAACTGCGGGAGGATGCAATGGAATCAAAATCAAAACTCCATTCCCATGATAAAAAGGATAAATCGATGCCACTCAATGTTGAGTTTGTTCGTAGTCAGTATCCTGTTTTCCAAAACCCTGAAACCGCCCAGTGGGCCTTCTTCGAAAACGCTGGCGGCTCCTATGTCCCGAGACAGGTTATTGACAAGCTGTCTCATTTTTTTCAGTTTACCAAGGTTCAGCCCTACGGTTCATTTCCGTCATCGATCGCCGCTGGGGAGGCGATGGATGACGGTTACCGATGTATCGCGGAACTGCTGAACGTGGATGAGGACGAGCTGACCCTCGGCCCGTCGACAACCCTCAATTTTTACGTTCTGGCCCAGGCGATACGGCCGACCCTTCAGGCAGGTGATGAAATCATCGTAACCAATCAGGACCATGAGGCCAATATCGGGTGTTGGGAGCGGTTGAGCGAATTCGATGTGGTGATTAAAAAATGGCGGATCGACCCTGAAACCGGAGAACTGAACCTTGAAGACCTTAAAACCCTGATAACAGATCGCACACGATTGGTCTGTTTTTCACTTTGTTCAAACATAGTCGGCACCATGAACGATGTCAGTGCAATCGCGAATGTCGCCCATGATGCGGGTGCGCTGGCGATCGGTGACGGAGTGTCATTTGCGCCGCATCAGCTTGTCGATGTCAACCAACTCGGTATCGATCTATACCTTTTCAGCACATACAAGACATTTGGTACCCATGTCGGTGTAATGTGGGGAAAAAAGGAAATTCTATCTGAGATCAAACCCCAGGGACATTATTTTAACGTCGACCAACCCCACTATCGCCTCAATCCGACAGGACCGCTTCATGCTGAAATTGCAGCGCTCGCTGGCATCGGGGAGTACTATGACACCCTCTATACCCACCACTTCGACGAGCCGTGTGGAAATCGGCATCAACGTGCAGCAAGGGTTTTCGACCTGTTTGCCGAGCATGAGACCTATCTATCCAATCGATTGCTCAAAACCCTGCAGGCATTTTCCGGCACAAGGGTTATCGGCCAACCCCATGCCGAAGTAGGGAAGCGGGCTTCGACCATCTCTTTTGTTCCCAAAAATCAAAAATCCGGGGAGACAGTGAAAAAATTGGCTGACATGAAAATCGCTGCGCGAAACGGTCACTTTTATGCCATGCGGTGCGTTGAGGCGTTGGGTGTGAAAGATCCGGAAGAGGGGGTTGTACGAATCAGCCTGGTCCACTACAACACGGAAGACGATGTGGACCGGTTGATAGAAGGCTTAACCCTGATTCACGGTGGATAAAACCCAAACAGAGAGCGCCTTTCCCGTGACCAAAATACACCTTATCCGCCATGGCCAAACAGAGTGGAATGTTTCTCGACGGGTACAGGGCCACACTGATTCGGTTTTAACCGATACAGGACGCAAACAAGCTATTAATCTGGGAAAAAAACTGGGTCACATCCGGTTTGATGTTGCCTACTCCAGCAGCAGCACAAGGGCTTACGAGACGGCCGAGTTGATATTGAACGGAAGCCTGAAAGAAATACATAAGCTTGATTCTCTAAAAGAAATTAATTTGGGAGTATGGGAGGGCATGCGTTATTCGGATGTTGAAACTGAATATCCGGATCAATTTAAATATTTTTTCAATGATCCATCAAAATTTGAACTGAACGGAGGAGAAACATTTCATCAGCTACAAAGCCGGGCGGTACAATCATTGGAAACTATTGTAGAAGCCAACAGGGACAAGAAAATTATTCTGGTAAGCCATGGCATGTTCATCCGATCACTGTTGGTTTTTATTGAAAATCGCCCTTTAAAGGACTTCTGGAATACACCTGCCATACATAACTGCTCCCAAAGCATCGTCGAGGAAAGAAATTCGGGATACAAAATAATTATGTATGCAGACTCGTATAATTGGAACCTTGTCTAGATCGTCGGATTCGACAACGTATTCTATTTATAAAAGCCTGTGAGGCGGCCTATAACAAGAGTGAGTAATCCAGCCCGAACCCGGTCAATTTTTTCTTAATCCCCTCGTATAGATCTATATACTCCTGGGTCGGTTGAATTGTATCCAGATCGTAGCATTCATCGAAACGCTTACCGAGGGGAGGGTCACCGAATTTGTGCTCATATTGAATCAAAATTTGTTTGACCATTTCATTGGCTTGCTTTCGTGTAATTCTCTGCCGGGCTGCCAGGTGCCCCGCCTCGGCTCCCATTCGGGCCTCCATGCCGCTGGCGCGCTCGGGATGCCGGTTGCGTGCCACCGCAGCTAAATCGATATCCGCCCCGGATACCGTGGCAGTCAGGGCGTTGCCTATGATTTCGTAGGCCACCATTTCGGTGCAAGGTCCGGCTGCAGCAAAGGTGTTGGTTGTAATCAAGAGATGGGTATTGCGGCTCAGGGCCTGGGCGGTAATGCTGATCAGCCACAGCAGTTCTCGAGTCGTATTGCATCCGTAATGAATATGGAGCGGGAACCCGCAGTGCCACTGTACCTCAAAAACCAGAAGCCCTAGAAAATGATGGGCCACGTGAACGATTGCCGTTGCTTCCGGTCCACCGGAATATCCGCCCATTAGCGGCCCGTATAGTCCATATTTGTTGTGTCCGCTGTGCCGCAGGAAGACAACCTTCTTTAACCGTTCATAGTCGATTTTTAATTCGGCAATGGCAGCGATGCACAACCCGTCATTTGGCTGCGCACCGAATTCGGCCTGCATGGCAGCCAGCATCGCATCCGTCCGCTCTGCATTCGAAATGAGGTTGTGAATTCCGATGTGGGGACGGCCGGCTGCCCGGGCGGCTTCGCGCAGTTTGATTACGTTCCAGATCGCCGCCTCTACCTCCTGGGGTGTTCCTGATTTAATGGGACGACCATGGACAGTTTGGCTGAAAGCACTCGAGAAAGTCTGGGCCAGGGGTTCCTGAACATAACTTTGCACCATCGGCACAAAGCGTTCCTCGGCTACCGGCGTGCCGACCGGAGTCATCAGGCAAAAGGGAGGTTTCGTGTCCTCGACTGATCGGTAGGACATTATCGCTGCATCACGACCCTGCCCATAGGTAACCGTAGTTGGGGCATACCTTAGCGCCCACTCCACTTCTTCGCGCGTGAACTTCATCACACGGCCGGTATCACGGCAGAAGACACCTGTTTTAAGAAAGAGATCAAGGCCAGCCTGGTAAACACGATCTGCCAGACTATCGTCGGCCGGAACAACCTGTTTTGGATCATATTTAATTTCGTATATCTCCACCATCTGCTTAGCGACTCTACCCAATTGTTGATCGAATTGCTTTTCTTTTACCAGAGGGCTGTTTTCGCTACGGTCGAGGATATCCCAAAATCCGATCATGACACGTCACCTCCCCGTTTTTTCCGCATCAATTTCTTGGCGTTTTCAACCGCTTCGGCTGCATCCTCGCCATAGCCATCTGCTCCGATTTCTCTGGCCCATTCAGCAATCACCGGTGCACCGCCAAGCATAACCAGATATTTGTCGCGGGTGCCGAGTTCCTTAAGCATTCGATCAATGTCCGGCATGTGTGCCATTGTTGTCGTCATCAACGCAGATGCCGCGATAATGTCGGCCCCTACTTCGTCTGCTTTTTCGATAAACTGGTGAACAGATACATCGTTACCTAGGTCGTAGATGGTGAAACCGGATGCCCCCAGCATCACCTTGACGATATTTTTACCCAAATCGTGAACATCCCCATGGATTGTACCGATAACAACGCGGCCGAAAAATCCACCGTCGGTTCGCTGCATCAAATGAGGCTTGAGCACCTCCACAGCGGCATCCATCGCATCCGCAGAAAGCAACACCTCGGGCAGGAAACATTCTAGCTTGGCGAACTTGTCTCCAACGATGCGCATCCCCCGGGCAAAACCTTTCTGAATCGCCTCAAAGGGATCTGCTCCCATTTTAATTGTCTTTTGAGCTAAAGATACACACTCTTTTTCATCTCCCCTAACAGTGGCATCCGCCATCTTTTCAAATAGACTCATGTCTTCATTTTTCATCACTGCGGTTACATCTCCTTTCATTGTTCGCAAATGTCACCTGTGCCTATCGTTTAAACCGAAATATAATACATCAATACTCTGAAGTCACTACTTTTTGAAGAAGAGAATGGGTTAAATGTTAAATGGAAAAATCAGACTTGATATCATCCGCAAAAAAGCATATCTATACCGAAAAGGGTCGATTTAGGCGGTCGCCCTCTACAACTTGTTCGTCGACGAGGAAAGAAGGGTTGGTGGGCTGTTTCACTCAACCTGCTAGTTTTTGCTTTATAAAATAACTGAAGATTTCACCAAACCCAAGTAATATGGCGAGATAAAAGGCGCTGAATTATTTCAATTCCGCGTCTTTTGTCTAAAGCATCACCCACAATATTTTTTTTACAATTTTTAATAGGAAAAGGCGGTATACCTATGATGAAAAAACTGATCATGGTCTTACTCGTTTTAATGCCGATAACCGCATGGAGTGCGAATCTGCATTATGCACTCGATGTGCAGATAAATACCTCCAAACGGAAAATCACAGGTATTGCCCGCCTAAAGGCGGATGCTGATAAAAAAATCAGGTTATCCATTCGGAATTTGAGTGGATTGAAAGTGGATGGCAACGCCGTCATCCCTACCGCCGATGAAAACATCGATTTGCTGTTGTCAGGTGGCAAAGAAATGCGTATCAGCTATGAAGCGCTTTTTACCGATAAAGAGACCAATTTTATCAACAAAGATCATGTCTTCTTGGCCGAAAAATGGTATCCCCAACCGGAAATTCTGGTTGAGTATGCACTTTCCGTGACCCTGCCGAACAACTTTATTGCCACCTCAGAAGCAGAAACGGTGACAATCGAACAACATGACGCGGGAAAAACGTTTAATTTTCATTTCCGCCATCCCCTGGATGCTTTGCATCTGGCAGCTTCGACCCGTTATGTTTTGAAAAAAGACCATTATAACAATATTGCGATTGAAGCCTATTTTTTTAAAGAAGATGAGCATCTTGCAGATTCGTATATCGCCCATACCAAAAAATATCTCGCCATGTACGAAACCATGCTCACACCCTATCCCTACCGGCGTTTTGCCATTGTCGAAAATATTTTTTCCACCGGGAATTCCATGCCGACTTACACCCTGCTCGGTAAACGGGTGGTGCGTCTGCCGTTTATCGTCAACACCTCTTTGGGGCATGAAATTCTGCACCAATGGTTTGGTAATTCTGTTTATATTGACACCATTCATGGGAATTGGGCGGAAGGAATAACCACCTATCTGGCCGATCATCATTATGCTACCCTGGAGGGCAGCGGCAGGGTCTACCGCAAGCAGATCATGGTCGATTACAATGCTTATGTAAATACGAACAATTCCATGTCGATAAGCAATTTTTTCAGCCGGCAAAATAAAGCCCAAAAGGCCATCGGCTATGGTAAAGCAGCCATGTTGTTTCATAACCTGCGAAAACGTTACGGAGACAAATCGTTTTTTGCGGCCTTGAGGGAGTTTATCCGCCGGAACAGGTTTCGTACTGCCTCCTGGCATGATATTCAGCGTTCCTTTGAGAAGGTGACGGGGGAAAAACTATATGCGTATTTCGGGCAATGGCTCAGCCGCAAAGATATTCCGCAAATTGGCGTGGAAGGTGCAGAATTGCAGGTAGAGCAGGGAAAGCTCAAACTGAACTTTACTCTGGTGCAGCATGATGTGGTATATCGACTCCGTATCCCGATCACCTTGTATTCGGACAATGGAAAAAATCAGCGTTTTGTTGAGGTGAAAAATACCAAAGAAAAGATCAGTCTTCAGCTTGATGAACCTGTGAATAAAGTTGTCATCGATGAAAACTATGCACTGATGCGGCAGTTAACCCCTGAAGAAATCCCTCCGGGTCTGGCCGGTATCATGGGCAGAGATAAGCTGACCGTGGTTGCAACAGCAAGGGAGCGGGCCCGGTACAAACCGTTGATTGATGCATTGGGAGTGAAAAATATCGCCTATGTCAATCCGGATAAAATTACCTTCACCCAAATGAAAAAAAATTCATTCCTGATTGCCGGGTATGACAAGACCATTGTCAATATGCTGTTTGGTAAGCAGGCTATCCCTAAAGAAGGTGTACGTATAAAAGTCTATAAGAATCCTTATAATGCAAAGGAGCGCATTGTGCTGTTGCATGCCAAAAACAAAGCGGAAGCAAAAGCAGTTCAGCGAAAAATATCGCATTACGGAAAATATAGCGAACTGGTCTTTAAAAATGGCCAAAACACGCATAAAGCGATTGCTGAAACAGAAAATGGCATCTTGGTATTGTCCCGCTCCTCCACAAGGGTCCTGAGACCTGATATGCTGACGACAGTTGACGATATTATGCCCAAGCTTTTCGCCAGTCGCATTATTTACATAGGGGAAAAACATGACAAATTCGCTCATCATATCAATCAACTGCAGGTTATCAAAAAGATGCATGTAGCTGGATATAAACTGGCTGTAGGTATGGAAATGTTCCAGACACCTTTTCAGCCGGCATTGGATGACTATCTGACCGGACAGATCGATGAGAACTCCTTTTTAGAGCGGTCTGAATATTTCTCCAGATGGCGTTATGATTATAACCTTTATAAGCCAATTATTGATTATCTCAAACAACAAGACATTCCGCTTATCGCGCTGAATATCGAGGGAGATATTACCCGTCAGGTCGCTCGTCAAGGCATCGATGGCCTGGCTGATGAAAAAAAGAAACAGTTACCTGCTGCAATGGATTTTTCAAATGAACAATACCGACGTGATTTAGATGAAGTGTTCACTTTTCATGGGGAACAAAAGGAGTTAAAGGAATTTAGTTACTTTTATCAAGCTCAATTGTTGTGGGATGAAGGGATGGCGGAAGCTGCCGATCAGTTTTTGGCAAAAAACCCCGGTCGAAAATTGGTGGTATTGGCGGGCAACGGTCATGTCAGGCATAAATATGGCATTCCGGAACGTCTGTATCGGCGAAATCACGAACCGTTTACGGTCGTTGTGCAGGATGATGAAATTGAAGATGGTATTGCTGATTTTGTCCTGTTAACCACCGAGTTGAAAGGCAAGAAATCACTACAATTGGGCTTGATTGTTGAAGAAAAAGATCAAACTCTGGTGATTATGAGTGCGGTTGATAAAAGCCCTGCAAAAAATGCCGGGTTACAGAAAGGAGACATCATTAAACAATTTGCTGGAAAACCAATCATCTCGCTGGCGGATTTGAAGCTTGCACTGTTTTACAGCAAAACAGGGACAACTCTTAAAATCCAGATCAAAAGAGATGATAAAACAATAGATAAAGAGATCGAATTGTGAAAGTAGAATTAGGAATTCAAGTTTCGCACCTCTAATGGGGCACAGTGCCCCATGCCTGATGCGACTTTTCTCAAAATATCAGGTGTGAAACTTGAGTAGGAAGTTGCCCGGACCAAAATTATATGATAGTCAGGCCCTGATTGGAGATGTACTGTGTCGGGAATTCAGGAAATTTTAATACTAATAGTCATTATTATGGCCATTTTTTTTCTTCCACGGGTCATATCCAGAGGGAAGGAAAAAAAACAACTTGAGCAAGTTTTTGCACTATCCGGGAAAATGCGGTTGGCAATCGCAACCTCTGTTTTCTGGCCGCTATTGATGGCGGCTGTGATTCAACCATGGCAGAAAAATATGCTTCTGTTTCTTTATATCGGCTTTGGCCCGGTCGCATTCGGGTGGATCATAAACTGGGTTTCACACGGGTTTCGAAATTTTAAACATTGATTACGCTAAACCCACATTCCCTTTTATAGGCGAAATCTGATTTCACTATGAGTCTGTCACGGGTTTGATAAAATCTTTTCCGCTCCCATCCTTGCCTTTTCAAACAGATCGATTTTAACTTTCGCCATTTTATCTCCAGTTTTTTCAAACCACACAAAATAGAGCGCCTGTACCAGAAAAAACAACCAGATACCCAATGCCCACGTAACCGCCGAAACAGGTGTTAGACCGGCTACAAGGGCGCCGCCGCCAAGACTCAAAATGATTTCCGGAAAAAGCCTTTTCACTTGCAGGGGTTGAAAACAGATGCCGCTGCGGATCCAGCTGAAAATTCCGAGTGCTATGAGTAAAAATATTGCAGTGGAGCTGGCTAAAAAAACAGCCGGAAAGAGAAGCAGAAGGGACGGAAAAATTCGCAATGGCGATTTTTGGCTCAAGCGGGTCAGAAAAAATCCGTAGGCCGCAACGTATAGGCATAGGATCATCCAATAAGCTTTGGGCCATGGGATAAAATAGCCCGAATAAAGACTCAAAGGAATGAAGGTAAGCCCACAGATAAGTCCAAAGAAAATCGTCGCTCGCACGGGGTTTTGTATGGTTTTCATGACACGGCGCCTCCTTTCAGCATTTCCTTTCTCTGGAGGAGTTCCAGTTCTATTTCTTCTTCGCTGAGTTCCTGACAGATTCTATTTGACCCCATGGTGGTAAACGTCTGTTCCAATCCGTTTTGCCCCTTCCTGTGGAAATAGGTATGGGCCTTTTGTTGGAGCTGTTCATATTGAAGATGCTGCTGTTCCAGAGCATGGTTGAAATGTGAAATCTCCTGATCCAGGATGTCGATGTGATGTCGACGTTCCTCCTGTATTTTGGCTAGCGGTTTAAGTTTTTTTATGAGCATCCGCGCAATATCATCCCTTTCCTTTTTAATCGCAACTTCCAGATCCCGCTCCAGGTTTTCAGTTTCTTTTTTTGATTTATCATGGTCTTGCTGTACCAGATCGCGGGAAAGCAACATCTTTTTGAGCCTTGCTTCTTTCTGACCCAGCGATTCCTCCATATCCCTGAGGTGTTGTTTGAGCAGAAGACCTTGGTCTTCTAGTTGATCCATAACACCATGAATATCCGCCTTAAATAATTTTATCAATCTTGTTAAAATTGCCATGGTTGCCTCCATGTTGAGTGAAATAAGTACCCATCATTTTTGTCGCCGACCGCTGTATCCTTCGTATTGAAGGGCCTTGGAATTTGATTTTTGCTTCTGCAACACGACTGACGGAGCACCCTGGAAAGTATCTTTTACAACCTGCCTTAATTCTTTAAGATCTCGATCCAGGTTTTTGTTGACTTCTTCCGAAGCCACCGTTTTATTTATCGAGGCTTTTTCCTTGTAGTAATTTGTTATCCGGCGGAGCGCGTTACCTTTTTTTCCGGCTTTGATGTCACCGGCT
>Ga0255052_10000226_pt1 | contig 44242 bp, 45 predicted proteins | sample JV7_2_21_MG_FD_188632 | JGI IMG/M metagenome (GOLD analysis project Ga0255052, IMG submission 188632) | Seawater microbial communities from Jervis Inlet, British Columbia, Canada - JV7_2_21 | ecosystem: Environmental > Aquatic > Marine > Inlet | place: Canada: British Columbia | collected...
TATCAAAGGTGCGTTTGAGTGCCAGGTATGAATATGGACTTCTGAACGAGTAGAACATTTCCAGTGGCGGCAGATCTTTTGCCGCGCCCGGCACGGCCGCGGGCAGGGTCAAATGTTTTGCCTGTTGCAGCGATGCGAGTTCGGCATTTGGCTCCGGCCAGCGATTCAGACCCAGGCCATCCAGTCGGCTGGTCAGGTAATGCAGCCGGTCGACGCCCCAATACCACTCGCCGGCATAGTGCATCGTTGCCGAGTTGTAGTGACCCAGTTTTCTTAGCACCAACTGATTCTGCGACACGAGGATGTTGGTATCGGGCCGCGATGGCTGCGGCCGGCCAAGCAGGCGTTGCACACCCTCGGCATCACCGCGCCAGTACGAACTCAGCGCCTGGCGAAATGCCTCATTGAAGTCTTCCTCACCTTGCTCATCCGCGAGAAAGTCGAGCAGGTCGCGGCGATGCTCCACGACAGGCGCATCACCTTTGTCGAGAAACGGCACGCCGAATTCGCGGGCCAGTAACGCACATTCCATGGGCGCATATTCGGCCAGCATATCGGGTGCCGGCATAAAGTCATGGCGAAGTGCCTGGCAGAGATAGTAACGGAACTCGATGTTCTTGTACTGGCTCGCCATCAGCGGCAGGTAGTGACTTAACAAATACGAATACGGATCGTCGATCTGCAGAAAGACAGAAACGACATGGGGTCTGAATGTCAGCTTCCTTTTCCACTCGGACAGAAAACGCCGCAGCCATCGATACTGGCGGGTAAAAATCAGAGTCAGGTACAGCGAAAGCAGTTTTCGCTTCATTGCTCGGAACCGTCCCAGGCGGAAGAAGGTTTCCACAAGAGTTCATCGAGATCCGGTTGCCACCGGTACTTCTGCATGTCGATTCGACCTTCGAGAATGACGACACCCTCCATGATAAGCCGCTTCGACTGCCGATTATAAGCCCGGCTGCCTTTATCGAACGCGATCCTGCCCGAAGACTGCACGACACGGTACCACGGCACCTCAGAATTCGAGGGTAGTTGGCGTAATGCATAGCCGACCTGACGGGCGCCTCGCGGAATGCCGGCGATTTCGGCGATCTGACCGTAGCTCGCGACTGTTCCCTTCGGGATGTCGGATACCGTCGCCCAGATTCGCGCAATTCTTTCCTGCGTGCTGCTAGCCATTCGCCCGGCTCAGGCCAAGCCGCGCACGTATTTCGCGCCGCGCTTCCCGCAATACGGTTTCCTTGTCCAGGCTTTCGAGAATCTCCTGGACCACCTGCTTCGGACCACCTTCGCCCCAGGATTTGCCCTCGGCCAGGTATTCCGCCGCGACCTGGCCGACGACATAGGTGCTGTAGTAAGCGATCGCTCCCTGCGCGCCTGCCGTAAGTATTGTCGATAAGCCGAGAGTCCCCACCTTGAGCGCGCTGGATACGAAGTGAAGCGCCCATACCGTACCCATGAGTGCGGCGGCCTCAGCGGCGATCACGCCGATGAGAGACCCGGCTTCCTTTCTGCTGATCGGCAGGTCATAGACGCGCGACAAATGCATGACCATGCCGACATCGATAAATGCCGCAGCAAACAAGTCGGCAACAGGAACAGGATTGAACGCAACGGCAATCCCTTTGGCAATGCAGTAGGTGCGTACCATCTTGTCACCCAGTTCGCGGCGCGCATTGAGAATGCGCTTACCGACCTGATCGCTGAGATCTGCGGCGAACAGACTCGCATTTAATGCGGCGAGCGTCTTTCCTTCCGCTTCGAAAATATCCCAGAGCCGAAGTTTGAGTTGCTCGATATCGGCTTCGCGCGCGCGAGATGTCGTCGTTTCTGCTCCTTCCTCGTCGATCTCGATTACCGTCTGCGGTTTTGGTTGCGCAGCCACGGCCAGAACATCGCTTGCCTGAACGATGCTTTCGGTTTTCTCGCTCACGGATGCAATTAATGCATCCAGTTCATCACTCGTATACAGGTCCTTCTTGTTCAACGCGACGATCACCGGCCTGCCCTGACCAAGCAAGGTCCTCAATGCCTGAAGTTCGCTTTCCGTGATATCGCCGTCCAGAACAAAAATGACGAGATCGGAGCGATTCGCCACTTCTTTGGCGAGCGATTCGCGGTCTTCACCGCCGGCCTCATCGAGGCCCGGGGTATCGATCAGGTAGACGCCGCCAGCTTCGATCTCTGCCCACGGCTCGATAGCCGATTGTCGGGTTTCACCGTGCAACGGACTGACCGTGAATTTCTCCTCACCGATCAATGCATTCAACAAAGAGGACTTGCCTGTACTAACGCGACCGAACGCGGCGATATGCAAATGCCCATGCTGCAGTTTGTCGAGCATGGCTTCGACGGCCGCATAGTCGTGTGCGAGAGACTCCCGGATACCCGCCGGCAAACGTGCATCATCGATCAGGTCGGAGAGGCTTTCCTTGGCCAGCGTGAGGTGCCGCGAACCACTGTCACCTTCATGACTCTTGTTCTTTTTTCTGGTCCAGGGCCATTTTGGCAACTTGGCGAACACCTGCTTCAATATGTTCATTGATGCCTTCCTCAAATTCCTCTGCGGCCTGCTCTGGGACCAGTTCGCCGTGTTTGCTCAGTGTCAGCACGAGGCTCTTACCGAGCGCATCAAATATTAGCCCGTAGGCTACCGCATGGACGAGTCCTCCGGCGACGGTTCCGAGGCCGGGAAATGCTTTCAGCCCGTTGCCGGCGACGGCGAGGCTCAATGGCAGCGCCTTGCCGGCGCGACTCTGGCTCAGCGTCAGAAAATGTTCGATATCCAGGTCTCGAGGTGCAGCGCCATACAGCTTGCACAGGCTCTGCGTCATCGTCGTGCCAATATAACCCTGAATGATGATGTCGGTTCCGGGGCTGACGGCCGCAAGCGCACCGACTACGGCCTTGCGCGTAGAGTTGCGAATGATCTGTTCGGAACGCTGCTGCCGGTAGATCTGCTCGGCCTCCGCCAGCTTTTCGGCGGCGAGTCGAAAGACTGCTCTGTCCCGGCGTGTATCCAGCATTTCCGCGTCTTCATTCAACATACGATTGATCGCCACGACGAGCACACCGATATCGGCCGGGCGCTCGCGGCGAACGGTTTCCTCGGAACCGTCGGGCTTCTTCTCGATGACGTCCACCTGTCCGCCGGCAGACACGGCAACCACCCGATCCTTCACCATCTCGCCGCCGAGATCGCTCAAATGATCCAGCAGCCTGCCCATCAATGCCGCCTGCTCGGCCGCGTCGTAACGGTCGGACTTGTTCATTACGAGAACGAGCGGTTTCTCCAGAGCCAGCAGCCATTTCACTGCCTGCTTCTCCGCCCTCGCCAGGTCCCCTTCACAGACATAAATGACGACCTGCGAGCGCCGTGCCTCTTCCTCGGCAACCTCGTCCAGCCCGTCTTCGAGACCGCCCGTTCCGGGCACATCGGTCAGCAGAATTTGCGAGCCGCCATCATCGCGCCAGCGATAATGTCGTATGTCCAACGTCGAGCCACCGACTGCATCGATGACGACATCCGCCTCGGGAACCAGGGCTTTGATCAGGGAACTCTTGCCCGTGCTGATTTCGCCGAAAAAGCACAGGTGAATCGAGCCGGCTTCATGACGGGATGCAAGTTCCTGCAACTCCGCCTGGGCATCACCCACATTGACGCCAGCGTTATCGGCTTCGCGCAGGCGCTCTTCGATATCGGTCTTGCTCAGTATTTCAGGTTTCCCTTCAGGCTCGGGAATATTGCGGCGAACGACCAGACGAATAACGATCCAGATAGCAGCGATGACCAGCGCTGCCATGACAGCCAAATAACCATACAGCAGTAATCGCGGCCCTTGTACCAGCCTGTCCCACACGTTGAGCGCAGACTCCGTTACGAACAGCATCGCCGCGATCGCGATCACAAACACGAGCAGAATCAGGAACCCCAGCGCCAACCTGATAAATCGATCCAGCTTCATAGAAAAGAGACTGCCCGAAATCAACCGAGAGTGAAAGTTGACTCCCGGACCCGAAGAACGTCGGGATTCCCGGGGCAAAAACTCTCAAGATCGTATAATCCATTAGCGTACTGCCGGGAGTGGAATACATGCGCTGGACCAGAATACTGCTCGTCGTCATCGGATCGTCCTGGTTTTTTCTCGTCAGTTGCAGCGCCAGCCTCTTTGTAGGCGTCCGAATTGTTGCGGCTGTCGACGCGAGGGATGTAATCAAGGGTAATTCTCTTCACTCCGGATTTTCCATGGTTATCGAGTCCGGTGATGAGGACGAGCCTTTTCAGGTAATTGATCGATACGGCCTGCGCATAATAGAAAAGCAATTGAATGATTCTGATCCTGGCGACCGTGTGTCTTTTCTCATGTCGAAGCCCAGCGGCCAACTGGAATCGGATACGTCCAGTTTCTCTTACCAGGTCATCGAAGAAAACGAATCTGGGCAACTGATCGAAGTTGTCGAGACTTACCATGATGGGGACAATACGATCTGGAGCCGTTACGAGGCGACTCAGCCAACAATCAGACCGCTATCTTCGAGGATGTTTTACTTCGGCTATATGTTCGCTGCTTTTCCGTTCGCGATCGGGTTTGCCAGCGTTCTGAATGGCACTGGCCGGTATCTGCAACAACGGAATCAGAAATCCGGCGGGGATCCGCATGGACCCTGATCGACAGGCAATTGATAGTTTACGATCACGATGATTGAGGTAACTGATGTATTACATAGTTGAAACAGAAAAATCATTCGACCAGGCATCCGGGGATCTGGACGCAGCGGTGAAAGAGCATGGCTTCGGCGTACTGCACGTACACGATCTGGGCGCCACCCTTCGCAGCAAGGGGATTGATTTCGAGGAGGAATGCAGAGTCTTCGAAGTATGCAATCCGCTTCAGGCCGCGAAAGTGCTATCGGCAGACATGCGCCTGAATATGGCACTACCTTGCCGAATATCCGTGTTTACGGAAAAAGGCCAGACGAAGATCGGACTTATTAAGCCGGCCGAGATGCTGTCGTCTCTGTCTGACGACCCGGCATTGCTCGAAGTATCCGAAGAGGTTGAGGCGAAGACGATCGAAATGGTTGATCAGGCCAGCTAGGACAATAGCGTTCGGACCTGCAATGCTCGACAATCAAACCTTAATAACTCAGGAGAATTAAGAATGAATTACGAGGTCAAACATGCGGGCAATATTGTTTTACTCAGGGGCGCCGCTTTGTGGCTGCTGGTTGCATTGATTCTGGCATGGTGCCTTGTGACCATGAAACTCGGCGTACCAGTAATCAACAGTATCTTTCAGGACTTTGACCGACTGCTTCAGGCACATATCGATTTTCTGCTAATGACCGCCCTGATTTTTGGAATTTATGCCGCGAAAGTCCCGCTACCCTGGCATGTGCGCTGGCCAATAGTCATAGGCGCGTTCACCAATTCCAGCCTGTTTCTGTTGATGTCGATATTTCCGGTCTTGAATACGCCGTCCGAGGGACTGGGACCAGACATTTTTCGCCTTTATACAATGGTGAGCATCACGGTCACAACCTATGGTTTCGGCATGGCATGTATCATCATTTTCCGATCAACATTTGAAAAATCTTCTCAGGCCCGACTATGAAACTCACCGACCTGATTTACGCCAAGACAGGCTTTACTTTTGACCTGCCCAGCCTGGCGACTGACCAGGCTGCCCAGGAGCTGGTCGTGTCGCTGATTACGTTAGTTGCCAAAAGTGACGGCGGCGTTTCCCCCGATGAGATGGCAAGAATGGTCGAAATGTTGCGCCAACGGTTTCCGCTGGATCCGGATGAGGCGTTGAGCCTGATTACTCGTGCCGCTGACGAGCTTTCTTCAGATTCGCATCTCGACGAAGTGATGAAGGAGATCAACGACACACTGCCCCTGCCGCACAAGGAAGAACTGATGTTGATGGTGCTGCACATCATCTCCGCAGACAGCGAAAAGGATGCCGGCGAGATGAAGCTTCTGGCGACACTGATGGAGGAATTGAAGATTCCGGACTCCGTTATGAATGATGTTTACCAGCGCTATTTCGACGAGAAGAAAGCTCAGCGATGACTTCGTCCAGGTGGCTTTTTTGCATCACGGCTTGTGTGCTTCTTAGTACCGGCGTGTTTGCAGATGACGCAAGAAATGTTCTTGAACGGGAAAATCTGAAAGCAAAGGAATTAGCCAAAGCGATGCAGAGGGCACAGCTGCTGTTAAGCGATATGTCAGCCATATTCGAGTGTGAATACCAGAGTTATGACGTAAGCCCAAGGACGAGCAACAGTGAAACTACGTATCTCGTTGTCATCGATGTCAAAGACAATTGTGTCGACATGGTAACGGCGCTCAATGACCAGGGGGCGAAGGACAAGCTCCATTTCGTATCCGAACAGAAGCTGCCTGAAATGAAGTCGATGCCGGAGTCAGGCCCTGTTCCTTTTGACGAACGCATCGAATCGCCAATGGACTACTCACTGATTCATGAAGTCGATCCGGAAATCAAGCAATAGACAACCACAAGGACGGACAATTGAAGATGAAAAGACTGATGATCATAGGACCAGCCCTGGCTCTGGCCGCCTGCACAGTGGATATCGAGGTGGAGTCGGCCCCGGAACGTCCGGATCCTGATTTTGTCATCGGCGATGATCAGACACACAACAAGTTTAGTCGGGCCATTCCGCCGGCAATCACTGTTCCGTCGGGCAGTGTCGTCGAAGCGCATACGCATGAAGCAACGGGCGGGCAACTCGACATCAATTCCACGCTCGAGGATTTACATCACGTTGACATGGATATGGTGCACACACTGACCGGTCCGATCTATGTCGAAGGTGCGGAACCAGGCGACGTGCTCGCAGTCGAGCTTATCGAGCTGGAGCCCGGCGATTGGGGCTGGACGGCGATGACCCCGGACTTCGGATTTTTGAGTGGCGAACATGAGCAGGCCGCTCTCAAGACATTCAAACTGGATAAAGAGGCGAACATCGTGCAATTCGCCGACGGAATCAGCATTCCGCTTCGTCCGTTTGCCGGCGTCATGGGCGTCGCGCCGGACACGGATGAGATGCTGAACACCATTCCGCCTCGCGCAAACGGCGGCAACATGGATGACCCTAATCTCATTGCCGGAACGACTGTCTATTTCCCGGTTTTCGTCGAGGGTGCGCTCTTTTCAATCGGCGATACGCACGCCGTCCAGGGACTGGGTGAAGTGGTTGGCACCGCCGTGGAATCGCCAATGCGTATCCTCTTTCGTGTCAGCGTGGTGAAGAATCGAAGCATTGAAGAACCGGAGTACGAGACCGACGACTATTACGCGACCACCGGCTTCGGGACCACGATCGACGAAGCTGCACTTAAAGCCACCCGATACATGATCAGGCACCTGGTCGATAATCACGACCTGTCGTGGGGGGATGCGTACATGCTTTGCTCCCTTGCAGGTGATCTACAAATCGCCGAAGTCGTCGACCTGCCACATGTCCTGGTGACGATGCATATGCCAAAGAAGATTTTCACGACGCACTGACCATTAATATTCAGATCGTTTTTGTGCAGTGTCGACGTCAGCCAATCGTGGTCAGATAATAAGTTCAATTGTTTGATCAGTCAGAGAGAGGTCCGCTATGAATTACACAGGTGGATGTCTGTGCGGCGCGCTACGGTACAGCTCGTCGGTCGATCCGATCGACGCCGGATACTGTCACTGCCGCATGTGTCAAAAAATATCCGGAGCCACCGTTCTTCCCTGGGCCTCGTTCTCGCCCAGCGACTTGAACTACACGAAAGGCCAACCAAAGATTTACAAGTCCTCGGACTGGGGCCAGCGCGAATTCTGTGAGGCATGCGGGTCGCAGATCGCGTTTCGTGGAATGGAGCGCAATGACACCGTAGAAATCAACGTCGGCACCCTGGATGACCCGGAGATTATTACGCCCGAGTACCACGTCTGGTGCGCCAGCCAGGTTTCCTGGTTCGATACCGCAGACGAGCTGCCGCGTCATCCCAAATCGAGCGAGACGACAGATCATGGATGAAGTGATTCTGAAGAAATTTGATGCGCCCGACGAGGTCACGCACTTCGAGAAAGGCAAATTCGAAACGGTGACCCTGGGCGAGATGACCATTGGCCGGGCGACCTATCAACCCGGATGGAAATGGTCGGAAGACGTCGGGCCCGGCATCGGTGCGAAATTCTGTACCGTCGAACATGTCGGCATAGTCGTTTCGGGATGTGCCACAGCCGCCTTTGCGGATGGCCGCGTCACCGAGATGCGGGCCGGAGACCTGTTCTATGTCCCGTCCGAACCGCATGACAGTTGGGTGGTCGGGGATGAACCGTATGTATCATTGCATTTCCTGGGCGCCAACGATTACGCGAAATAGCAAGCTAGATTCAAACAAGAGGTAACAATCTGTGAATGCGTCCGTGCAGGCGATTTCATTTCCTACGTTGATCTGGGCATTTGTTCCGGCAGCAATTGTAATTGCTGTACTCATGCGCTGGACAACCGTTGGCCGGACTGCCATTTATGGCATGGCGCGCATGCTGATCCAGTTAATGCTTATCGGCTACGTCTTGGTGTTCATTTTCGAAGCCGAAAAAGCCTGGGTCATTGCACTCGTGTTGACAGTCATGCTCCTTGCGGCCAGCGTGATCGCCATCCGACCGATACGAAGCAAAGGCCGGGTCGTTTTACGCAATGCGTTCGTCTCGATCCTGATCGGCGGCGTCCTGACACTGGCACTGGTCACACAGGTTGTGATCGATATCGATCCCTGGTTCCTGCCGCGATATATGGTGCCACTCGCTGGCATGGTTTTCGCCGGCTCGATGAATGCGGTCAGCCTCGCTGCCGAGAGACTCGAATCGGAACTTGCCAGATCGGTCGAGTTCACCGAGGCCCGGGCCACCGCGCTTAATGCGTCACTGATTCCTCTGATCAATTCCCTGTTCGCGGTGGGCCTCGTTTCACTGCCCGGCATGATGACCGGTCAGATCTTGTCAGGAGTCTCGCCAATTGTTGCCGCAAAGTATCAGATTGTCGTGATGTGCATGTTATTCGGCGCATCAGGTATGTCAGCGACGATCTATCTTTCCCTGGCTAAGCGGCGAATCGGTATAGCCTGAATGGCCCAACATCTGCTTACTTGCCCGCACTGTGACAGACGCGGTATTCGTTTTTGGGCAAAGTATTGGGCCCGACCTCACAGCCCGGCCGCGTGTCAGCATTGCGATCAGGCCTCCAGTATTTCCGACGGTGTGGAGACTGCATCGACCTGGTTGTATCTTATCGCCGGTTTTTGGGGATTGAGCATTTTCATGATGCAGGCAATGAGCAGCAGCGAGGCACGTGCCGATGCGGCGCACCCAATATGGATATTGATTTCCCTATTGCTGTTTTATTTCATCGTAGAAGCGGCGAAAGTATTTTGGGCACCATTGAAGGCGTTTTCGGACTCGGAAGTTGAAAAGAGGAAGTCATCCTCCAACAAGATCGCGATTGCGATTGCCATCATCCTGATCTCCGCAATGTTGTTGGAACAATGCGGGTATTAGTCTGTTCTTAGTGATGTCAGGTAAGCGACCTGTTCATCGTTCAAGAGATTCTTCAGGCGAATCAACATCGCGACCTGCTGTTTCTTGACCTGGTTCTCAGCAAGCAAAGCATCGTTCACATTCTCAAGTACCCTTTTCTCGTCGATAGGGCTCTCATCGAGTGCTGCAAGCACTTTCTGATAAGCCTCGCGCAAGTCCCATTCATGTTCGGCGACATTTGATTGAACCTCGACGACGGCTGCCTTGATGGCGGTGAACTGCTCCTTGGTCAGATTCAGTTGGTTCTGATTCCTGAGAATGATATCCGGCGCAAATAACTTGCCCTGGAACGGGTCGGGTTTTCCGCCTCTATCCTGCGCCACAGCGACTCCCGCGCAAAACATCAGGCAGGCAATGATTACAATTCCGTTTTTGAATGATTTCATAACAGTGATCCTTCATCTACATCATTTGTCTCAATCAACACAGGCAACTCGCCATAGATGTCGTATTGGTGTTTGGGGAGTAAGACATCGCTCGGTGCCAACCATTGAGTCGAACTCATTAGATCTTCTTCGGTCAGGTAACTGGCCGTCCCGTTGTTGCCGTTCAACGGCCATATCATGAACGCCGTGACAGCTATTGCGGCCGCGGTAGCGAAACCGGCAAATCTTTGATATCGCAATCGGGATGCGCGGTGTTGTGCCACCGCGCTCGCCCACAAGACATCAAACTCGGGCACGTCATCGCCTTGCATCATCTGCAATGCTTCCCGCAGTTCTTGTTTTACCTCTTTGTCATTCATCGTTCGGCTCTTTCATTCGCTCGATTTCTCAATCTATTTCTCGCAGGGCAGTTAACTTTCCTGCCAGTGCTTTCTTGGCCCGGTCATAGTGGACCCTGCCCGTGCCGACCGATACGCCCATCACGGCGGACGCTTCCTCGATCGTCATCTCCCTGCAAAACACGAGTTCCGTGATGTCTCGTTGTCTGGCCGGCAATGCTTCGACGGCTTTCCAGACCTGGCGTGACTCCTTGTCGTCTACCTCGGCCCCGCCTGCGCCAGCATCTTCCGTATCTGCCGCATAGCTCGTTACAAGTCTCATCCTGACGGCAATCTGCCGAAATCGGCTGCGGGCGAGGTTTTGTACGACGCCAAAAACAAAGGTCTTCAGCGACGATTTATTGTCAAATCGCGCCGCACCGGAGATTACTGCGACATAGGCCTCCTGCATCAGGTCCTCCGCCGCCGATCGGTCAAACCCGCACCGGGTAAGGGCCCAGCCGTACAGCTGGCCGTGTATGGCCTCCAGTGCCTTTTGCGATACCTGTGGGTTATTGGCAAGCGCATCATCGTCCTTCATAACCCCTCCCAATTACTTGGTGGTGTTGGAAGAAGATGCATATGACAGGGATATCGGATTAGCGGGCTTTTTTGGAACCGCTGGCCGCAATCGCCAGGGCGATGACGAATGGCACGATGCGCTCCGCGAAATCACCCGGCATGGCCGGAAACCAGGAAATCAGCACCGTGAGCCCGAATCCGGCCAGCATGGCGGCGAGGGTCGCACGGGGTGAGATAGACATGCCCATCAGACGCAGCATCAGAATCGGGCCGAATGCCGAGCCCAGTGAGGACCAGGCGAAGAGTACTCTGGAAAATATGTCTGCACGCCAGACCAGAGCAAGGACTGTTGCCAATACCAGCACGATGACGACCGTCGCCCTGCTCTTTGCGAGGCTGTCGTCAATGTTCCCATCCGCCAGGTTCCAGTCGTAGGAAATGGCCGACGATGCAACCAGTAACTGACTGTCGGCCGTCGACATGATGGCCGACAGAACAGCGGCAAGCATCACACCTGCGACTACCGGCGGAAGCAAGTCTGCGGCGATTTTGAACATTACCTGCTCGGAGTCGCCAAGGTCGGAGAAAAGAACCCGCGCCGAAAATCCGACAATTAACATCCCCGCATAGACGATGATTGCCCACGTGAGGGCGATCACACGCCCCAGTTTCAGACTCTTTTCATCCTTCAGCGCCATGAAGCGATTGACGACGTGCGGCTGTCCCGGATAACCGATGGTGATACCAAATAATCCGAGGACAAAAAACACAGACATCAGCATCGAAAGCGATCCCGTAGGTGATCCCCCGTTACCTATTGATGCTAAGCCCGTTGCCAGTGCATCGAATCCACCGACCGAGATCAATGCGACTGCAGGCAATACGATCGCCGCTACAAACATGAGTAAGCCCTGCACGGAATCGGTAACGCTCACCGCCCAGAATCCGCCGAGCAATGTGTAAGCAAGGACGATGCCTGCGCCGATCAGGATGCTCGTTTGTTTAGACAGGGCGAAGGTTGATTCAAATGCCTTGCCTGCTGCCTCGAACTGCGAAGCGACATAGAAGACGAAGCAAAAGACGATGATGACTGCGGCAATTCGAAGAATGACCCGTCGCGATTCACCTAATTCAACCGGTGCAATGACCGCACTGAGCGTAACGGCGCCCTCGTCGCTCGCCAGTTTTTGCAGCCGTGGAGCAATCCAGACCCAGTTGATCAGGAATCCCCCGACCGTCGCCGGAAACAACCACAGTGCTGGCAGGCCCCAGGCATAAGCCGCACCACTCACACCGAGCAGCGTCCACGCCGAGGAAGAACTGGCTGATGCACTGATCGCTGCGATCCATGGTCCAAGCCCACGTCCGGCCAGATAGAAATCTGCAGCGTCCTGGTTGCGCCCTTTGGCCCAGACCCCGATGCCAATTAACAGGGCGTTATAAGTAATAAGTGTTACGAGTACTGGCGCGAATTCACCCATTCATTCCGCCCCTGGTGTCAAGAGCGTGAATCAGTCGGCGCGCTCTCTGACTGTGTTTCTGGGCTGGCGATAAACTTGTCTGCAACCATATAAATGAGCGCAATCGCCATTACGACAATGATTATGAAGTCGAGCTTCCGCCCGGTCTGTGCCGTTATCGACTTCTCGCGATCCACATGTTTTTCGAGCTTCAAACCCTCGGGCGTCAGTTCGAATGCCCAGGCAAAGACAAGTATCAATGGTAGTCCGAGAATAACGAATGCGACGAGAGCTTTTAGGGCCCAATCGGGAGCGCCGAAATGCAGTGTCGCGAACTCGGCGATCTGGGCCAGCAGCCAGCCGACAATTACGTAGGCGATGCCCACGCGTACCACGTTCCTTCGTTTGAGCTCGGCGAAGAAGATCATTACTTATTATTGCTCTCCCCGGGAAGCAGCGCACATGATAACCGGGAAATGCGTGTAGAACTGCCCTATTTCCGTTACCTTTTTGCCTATGGACAGTGAGCCGAAGTGGCAATTCTGGATCGATCGGGGCGGGACATTCACCGATATCGTGGCCCTGTGCCCGGACGGCGCCATCGAGACCGCAAAGCTGCTGTCCGAGAATCCCGAACAATATGATGACGCGGCTGCCGAGGGCATCCGGCGGGCGATTCATCGAATGTCCGACGGCGATAGTGCTGAAACGACAATCGAGGCCGTCAAGATGGGTACGACGGTCGCGACAAACGCGTTACTCGAGCGTCGGGGAACGGCGACCGTATTAGTCGTCACTCAGGGATTCGGGGACAGCCTCGCTATCGGCTATCAGAACAGACCCGACATATTCGCCTTGAATATCGTCAAGCCTGCCCCCCTTTACGCCCGCGTGATCGAAGCAGAGGAAAGAGTTAGCGCCTCTGGCGATGTCCTGACATCTCTTGATGGAAGTCAAATCAGGAAGGCGCTCGAGGAATGCCGCGTTGACGGCATTACATCAGTCGCAATTTGTCTTGTGCACGGTTATCGGTTTCCCGCACATGAACAACGAATTGCCGATATCGCGAGAGAGGCCGGTTTTGCTCAGGTCTCTGCCTCGAACGAGGTAGAGCCGCTCATCAAGTTTGTCAGCCGTGCGGAGACGACACTTGTCGACGCCTATCTGACACCGGTACTGAATAATTACATCGAGAGCCTCCGTAGTGCATTGTCTGAAGTGGAAGAGCCGCGGCGTCTCCTATTCATGCAAAGCAACGGCGGCCTCGCTCTTGCTGAAAACTTCCGTGGCAAAGACAGTATTCTTTCCGGCCCCGCCGCCGGCGTTGTAGGCATGGTCGAAACGGCAACCGCAGCGGGTTTCCAGAAGCTAATTGGTTTCGATATGGGTGGCACATCAACCGATGTGTCCGCTTATTCCGGTGAATACGAGCGGAGTAATGATTCGGAAGTCGCGGGTGTGCGGCTGCGCGCATCAATGATGCGTATTCATACAATTGCAGCCGGTGGCGGATCGCATCTTCGTTATTCGGATTCGCGTTACCAGGTCGGGCCAGACTCTGCCGGTGCGAACCCGGGCCCGGTTTGCTACCGGCGTGGTGGGCCACTGACTGTTACGGACGCAAATGTACTGCTCGGCCGAATTCCGGTGGAATATTTTCCGAGCGTGTTCGGTTCCGATGCCGATATGCCGCTGGACAGTGACTCTGTTCGGACCGCGTTCGCTGAGCTGGCGGCAGAGATTTCCAGAGACAACGCCGTTGATGTAACGCCGGAATCCGTCGCTGCCGGTTTCCTGACTGTCGCCGTAGAGAACATGGCTAATGCGATTCGCAAGATCACGATCGAGCGCGGTGATGATGTTCGTGACTTTACACTTTGCTGTTTTGGCGGTGCCGCCGGTCAACATGCCTGTCAGGTTGCGGATGTCCTGGGCATCAATACGATCTGGCTACACCCGATGGCCGGTGTGCTCTCCGCCTATGGCATGGGCCTTGCGAACATCCGCGTCGAACAGCAGCGATCGATCGATGCGGATTTCTCAGATCAGGCTCTGGAGCAGCTGGAAGGACCGATTGCAGAGCTGATCAATAACTGCGACGAGATGCTCGCCGACCAACAGGTACCTGAGGACAATCGCCAGTTCGAGACCCGAATCGGTTTACGCATCTCGGGTTCGGACACCATCCTGAATGTCGGACTTGGCAGCCCTGAGGAGATGGCGGATGCATTCCAGGCTGCATATCGCAGCCGTTTCGGCGCCGATGCAGGTTCCGGCAAGCTAATCATCGCAACCATTCGGGTCGAATCGACAGGCTTTGAGCAGGTATTCAGCGATCCTCCGATCGAGGTGAAAGTGGCGCCGTTGCCGGAGACTTCGGAGGCGATGTGGATCGCGGGCGAATGGCAGGATGTGCCAATTTTCAAACGGACCGGACTCGGCTCTGGCAGCGAAATCGATGGCCCTGCCATCGTCGCTGAGGACACCGGCACAACGGTTATAGATGGCGGCTGGTCCGGTCGTACAAATGAGTCAGGACATCTGATACTGGAGCGAAAAGATCACGCCGACATGGTGTCCGACGAGGTCTCTGCTGACGCCAGGCCCGATCCGGTCCGGCTGGAAGTCTTCAATAATCTGTTCATGCATGTCGCCGAACAGATGGGCGTTGTTCTACAGAACACGGCGATCTCGGTGAACATCCGCGAACGGCTGGACTTCTCCTGCGCCCTGTTCGATGCCGAAGGCAGACTCGTCTCGAACGCACCACACATGCCCGTGCATCTGGGATCCATGGGCGAGAGCGTGCGTACGGTCATCAATGCGAGGGGCAGTGATCTCTCACCGGGCGATTCGATCATGCTCAACTCGCCTTACGCAGGTGGCACGCATCTTCCGGATGTGACGATTGTCACGCCCTACTTCGCGGACGCGGACCATCCTATGTTCTTCTTTGCCTCTCGTGCTCACCATGCAGACATTGGCGGCATCACGCCGGGATCGATGCCTGCAGAGAGCAGGCACATCGACGACGAGGGCGTTTTGATTGAGAACTTCGCACTCGTCTCTGGCGGAGAGTTCCAGATGACGGCTGTACGTGAGCTCCTGCTGGGGGCCAAATATCCGGCGCGTGACGCCGACAAGAACATCGCTGACATGCAGGCGCAGCTCGCGGCAAACCAACAGGGCATTCGTCAGCTCGAGAAAGCGATAGCGCGTTATGGCATCGCGACCGTTCAGCAATACCTGCGCTTTGTCCGCGAGAACGCCGCCGAAAGTGTGCGGCGGCTGTTGGGATCCCTCAGGGACGGCAGCTTTGGTTACGAACTCGACTCCGGTGAATACATAAAAGTAACAGTCACCGTCAACCGCAGGAATCAATCCGCGACCGTCGACTTCACCGGTACCTCGCTGCAGTCCGGCAATAACTTCAATGCGCCAAGTGCCGTTGCTAGGGCGGCCGTGCTTTACGTCTTCCGAAGCCTGATTAGGGAAGACATTCCGATGAACGAGGGTTGTCTCGAACCGCTGAACCTTATAATTCCCGACGGCAGTCTGCTGAGTCCGTCGTATCCGGCTGCTGTTGTCGCCGGCAATGTCGAGACCTCACAGTGCGTGACCGATGCATTGTTTGGCGCGCTTGGAGCACTCGCCGCATCGCAAGGCACGATGAACAATCTCTCCTTCGGTAACGACGGTTTTCAGTATTACGAGACGATCGCGGGCGGCGCCGGTGCAGGCCCGGGCTTTCATGGCGCGGACGCCGTGCAGACGCATATGACGAACTCACGACTGACCGACCCGGAAGTCCTCGAACAGATGTTTCCAGTGCTACTCGAATCGTTCTCGATCCGGAGAAACTCCGGAGGACAGGGAGAATGGCACGGCGGCGATGGCACGATCAGAAGAATCCGATTTCTCGAAGCGGTCGAGGCGTCGATACTCTCAAATCACCGCCGTATCGCTCCGTTCGGCCTGGAAGGTGGTTGCCCCGGACAAACGGGCAGAAATTTCGTCGAATACGAATCGAATGAAGGGGAAGAGTTCGGGGCGACCGCCACTGTCAAACTGAACGCAGGTGCGAGATTGATAATTGAAACGCCAGGCGGCGGCGGATTCGGATCGCCGGCCCGGCGCCTATGAATCCAATCGTATTTTAGTCTATTTACTTATTTATCAATAAGTTATACTATTGTGAGCATCAACTCGATCGCGAATGAATTTGCATTGTGCTGCTAACACAAACGTATGAATCAAGGTGGCCGTGCTTTCCTGTGCCCTGATCGCACCGGCCGGAGATACGAAATGAATCAGCCAGTTCCCTGTGGCAGGGGGATTGTTGAAAGGGCATCGTGCTGCCCCTACGCATTCTCGGGGCTGGTCGTAATTCTTGTTTTACTCGCCGGTTCCGCCGTGGCTGACGACTTGCAGGATGGATTCGATACTTACCTGCAAGGAGACTACGCAGCCGCATTCACGATTCTGTCGCCTGCCGCCACCATGGACAATCCACAGATTCAAAATCTCGTCGGTCTGATGATCTATGAGGGACGAGGCGTAAGCGCCAATCCGGCGGCCGCTCAGAGCCTGTTCGAAAGCGCCGCGGCACTGGGTGTCACGGATGCCCGGAGAAATCTCGGGATGCTGCATTCGATTGGCGCGCCTGGAGTACCAGTGGACTATGAGCAAGCGAGGCGCTGGTTCTCAACCGCAACTCCCGCCGACTACCCGGATGAGGCCCAGACCGACAGCGACTCAGTGGGTATTCCGGAGGCAATTGAAACCGTTATCAGAGTCGAGCTCAAATACGACGGCGAAGGCAAACGTACCTATCTGATGTTCTGCGCCGGTTGTCATGGATTCAGTGGCATGCGGGCTTACCCGTTCGCTCCCTCCTTTGCCATGGGCGAGCGTATGACGAAGAGCACAGAAGAACTGATGCAAAGTATATTGAACGGAAAGGGACTGATGCCGTCCTGGGAGGACAAGCTTCCGGTAACCGAACTGGAGAATGCTCTGGGATACCTGCGTGAGCTTGCATTGCGAACCGCCTATGGCACAGACACCAGTGCCTTCGAATCGTCACCGGACATGTTTTTCATATTCAGTCCGATGGGCATAGATGATCCCGGCATGCGCGACTGGGAATCGGGCCTGCTGGATTCAGAATAAGTTTCGCCGTCGGACCATCTTCGACCTGAAACCCTGTTATTGAGGCACCACTTTGATCGTGTGCGTAGCGCTGTTCAGCTCGACGACGGGTGCTTCGATGACGGTATCAAGGTCATACATTCTTGCCAGAAACTCTGGATTTGCCTTACGAAACAATAATTTGGCAGTAACCCGCAATTCCGTAATTGCTTCATTTTCGATGGAAAATACGACGTCCGATCTGCGCTCGCCCGGCCCCTCTTCACTCGCCGATTCAGAAAGCCGCGGCCGAGAGATAGCCGGACATCGAAACGGCACATCAATGACATCATCCTCGCCAGGTGCGATCGTACGTCTGTAACTTTCCCCGACGGCGTCCCAGAGATTGTGACTCTCTATGGGAAGCCCCCTGCGATCATACCAGTCAGCCTTATAGATGACCGGAGCGTCCAGCGAAGGACTGACGTTCTCTTCGTTGCCCAACTGCATTAACACATTGCCGAGATTGTCCTCAACAGTGAACTCAACCCAGCTTTCCAGGACGTCGAGAACTCCTGCCGGAAAATTGTGACCGGCCTTGTTATTGTGGAGATGAAGCTGCAGGTTCACGAGTTCACCGGGCTGGATTTCGTTCGGCGCAACAATCTCGATGTCAACGACCGGGCCTGTCTCCCACTTGTTTTCGATTTCCGGTATTTCCAGTTCACCGCGAAGCCATGCAATTGTCTGCTCCGCCTGTTCCTTGCCACCCTCCAGATTCTGCGCTATCGGAATATACATATTGCCGGCCAGCATGCGGTGACTACGGTGCTTGCCGTCGCTCGTGTGCCGATACTCGTCAACGTCGTCGCCGCTCGCAGGATCATCGCTGTCCACCAGAGGCATGTGACATTCACGGCACTCGATCCTGAGTTCCTCGTTCTCCTCGTGATACCAACGCCCTTCCCGCCAGCTGTCATATTCATTCTGCCCCTGAGCCAGGCCGGCGGAAGTATTGATGCCGGGCAATCTTGTTTGTTTGTGGCATGCAGCGCAAAACTCACTACTCTTATATAATGGGCGAGTGTAAGTTGTCACATGATGAGACGGATATCCTCGGATCAGGTAGTGATTCAGGTGTTTCGCAAGACCCGATTCAGCTTGCTCGAAAAGGTAGCGGTCGGGAATCTGCAGTTCATAGCCGCCGTTGCCTTCAGTGTCGTTATTCACGGTACTGTGGCAAACGAGACACGAGTTCCCTTCGAATGTTACGAGGGCATCGTCGCCTATCGGCTTGCCGTCGCGTGCGCCGCTGATTAAAGCGACGGGATCATGGCAGCCGGCGCAGGGTCGGGTCTGGGCCGCGCTCCTGGCCTCGGCCAGTGACTTCTGTACACTAAGGACGAGAATATCAATCGCTGAGAAGCCGTGGGCGCTCGGTTGCCACTCCTTATATATGGCCTCATGACAACCGGAAACGCCGCAGCCCGCGGATCCGGTCAACGTATCGGGTCTTATCGCACCCGTATCCCTGAGGTTTACTTCTGCATCACGAATGATCTTCTGCAGCTCATTCCGTGTTGCTTCGTCGATGTCGATTGCGTCTACCGCAGCACTCATCGCGCTGATCGGGCCACCATCCACTTCCGGCCAGCTTTCCAGCACTGTTTCAAGCGCATCAAGCGAGGCGTGATCCAGAGTCTCTCGTAATGACTCGTTCATCGTCTTTTGCCACGGCGGGTCGGATATCCTGATGCGGCTCGGCCAGAACGGCCTGTCTGTGCCGAACTCCCAGTCATAATCATCCGCAAATGCTTGAAATTCAAGCGGTTCTGGCGTCGACCTCGCCAATAGATAGGGAATGCCGCACAACACCGCCATGACGACAAGACCAGCAGCAGCATATTGCCGGCTTGCGCGTCTTCCGGCATGCGGTGCCGTCTGTCGACGGCGCAAGAAAAGCGGAATCAGGTGGAAGAATAATGCCGCGCCGAGAAGCAGACCGGTTATCAGATGGCCATTCCGTAGCGACGGCGACACCCAGGTGCCGAATGCAGCCTGAAGCGAAACGAGAAACCCGGTCAAGATACAGAGCAGCGTCAATAATGTCGCGGTGTTGGCTATGCGTCGAACCGACACCGAAGCATCTACCCTGTCATGACGCCAGTGCAGGTAGATCAACAACAGAACCGGTACAAACGATAGTCCGCCAATGAGGCTGTGTACAAGTACGGAGTATTGAGCGAATTGGCCAAACGGCATCAGCCAAATGGCCAGTCCGGACAACAACCCGTAGGTCAAAACTGCCGTGGTCATCCAGAGAAGAAATGATCGCCAGTCCGTAGTCACTTTCGGACCGTCGCCATGTTGCATCATGTTATTGTCCCGTATCATGGTTATTCCCCCATTATGCGTCGATCGAAGAACTCATCAGTAAGTTACTCCGGTCAAGCGCAATGCGGTTTCGCATTTCTTGAGCGCCTCATGCATCGCAGCGAGCGAAGATTGCCAGTCCTTCGTTGCCGCCAGTTGCCTTGCCTCCTTGTTGAGGCTCGCGGCATCCTGCATGGCTTTCTCATAATTCTGACGACTGCTGAACGGTGGTTGCCGCTCACTCGCGATCTGTTGCAGCAACAACAGGTATCCATTGAATTGTTCAACCGTATAAGCGTACTCATCCTCCGGTCCGTCGAAGTCACGTTCGTAATAAATGGTCTGCTGATCAAAGATTGCGATCAGCCGCCGCTGGAGTCTGTCAGCGACAGGCTCGAGCAGCGCGCTTGCTTCATCATATTTGCCATCAATCGCGAGTATTTCGGCACGATCACGCTGCCGCTTGATTCCGGCAAAATCATCTTCGCTGATGCCCAATTCGTCAGTTGCGCGGGATTCCAGAATTTCCATCAGGCCGGCCGTCTGCCGATGCAATACCTTGTATTCACGCTCGCGGCCGACGTCCTGATTCCTCACGAGTCGAAATGCAATCGATGCCTGCTCCAATCCTGTTGTCGCCAATTCTGCAGCATGTGCGATGCATCCCGCTTCGAGGCTCTGTCTGGCCATCGACGCCGAGTCACGCGCTGCCCTGAGCAGCATGGCTGCATCGGTATCTCCACTTTCGAGCACCCGGCGCGTGGGCTCGGTCTGACCGGATAGTCGCTCCAGAAGCACAACTTTCTGTTCGGCCTGTTGGCGAAGATCCTCATTGTCATCAAACGCACACTGCGTCTCCTGCGCATCCGCGATTTGAGCCAGGCCAAAAAAGATCACGGCAATAATTGTCAGAGGTTTCCAAGGATTTTTCATTATCGTGTATTCCCCGCAAGCGCGGTTTCCCATTCCCAGATGGCCGACTCCGCTCTACGCCGGAACCGATCCTCACTCGGCGCAAGATGAACGAATGCCTTCATCGCGACCACTGCCGATGCAGTGTCTCCAAGTTCCTCGCTGGCGATAGCAAGTCCGTAATACCCATTATATTGCGATGGTCGTAAATCGGTTGCGCTCTCAAAGAAATCACGGGCTGCCTGATACTTCCCGAGCCCGAGAAGCGCGTAACCCATGTTCACGTGCGCTTCCGGCATTCGCGGTTGTAGCGCGAATACCTCATGCAGAGACTGAACTGCAAGCTCATATTGTTTTCCATGAAGCATGACGACAGCCTGTTGAAAATGCTGGTGGACGGAACGCGAAGCTGCGTCTGACATTTTCACTCCGGATTTCTCGTCCTCGACTCCTGAAGTGCCGGTACTATCGATCAGGGCACCAACCAGCGCGATACCGCTCAACGTGGCAAGAATGAGACAAATTCTGAATGTCTTCCTTCCTTTCATATGAGCCCCTTGTGCGGTGCAAGACTGCTGAATGGAAGTCCGAAGAATGTCAGGAACGCCAATATGAAAATCGCTACGACCGACACCCACGAAATCGGTAGGGGCATCTGTCGGTAGGTAACGCGAGCATGCAGCAATAATCCCATTGCCAACCAGGTGACTAATGCCGAGGTCTCCAGCGGGTCCCATGCCCAGTATCGTCCCCAGGCACTGTACGCCCACACTGCTCCCGCAATAAGCATAAAACTGTGACAGATGAAGGCCAACGCAAAGACGGGCCAGATCGCAGCATCTAGTTCGCCTGCTTGAATATTCGTGCGCAGGTGTCGCCCCGAGAGATCAAAATGATCGAGCAACAACAACGCCGATGAGCCTGCTGCAACAAGGCACAAGCCAAGAAATACCTTGCCACTTGACACATGCAGCCACAACCACGAGTTATCGAACGTCGCTGGCAAAGGGACTGCATCCGGCGGTACCGAGAGCAGCCAGAGCCCGACTAGCACTAGGAACGGGAGTACGACGACTGTGCTCACGCGAAGCAGCGGCCCGACAGCATATACGATCAGACAGATCAGCCCGAGGCTGAACAGATTGCTCAACAACACATCGTATAGGGTAAGAAATGGTCCCTGCTGCTCCCGGACCCATCTGACTGTAATGGCAAGCGCCAGCATCAAAGTCGCCGCAGCAATCAGTATGCTGGTCGCTGCGGTCGACGATCGTTGCCTGTAGCGCAACAGGGCGTCGGTAATTGTTGCAATCGCCAGTACTGACACCGCTGCGATCAACAGGTTTTTTTCAGTCGCAGCCATCATGTGCCATGACACCCCCAGTATATGTTGATTGCGCGGGTCGCCGTGCCGGCCAGAATTTCGTTTGGAAGTGGATGGCCAACGCGACCAGCGCGAATAGCGCAGCCGTGAAAACCCATGATAAAAGTGGATAATAATCAATACGATAGCCCATCCACAGGCGCAGGCCTTCGATTCTTAGCATGCCATTTCGCAATCGTATCGTGTCGCCCAACCGGAGTACCCGCAGTGGATTGGCACCCCATTTGAGCTCGATTGCGAACGGTACGCTATCACTTCGCAGAACCCACGCTTCGTCACGCGCAATTTGAGCTGCCGGCTTTAACTCGAGTTTAACTTCCTCGCCTCCAGGGGTGGTCCATGTATTCACCTGTTTCCATTCGTATTCCGGATAGGACGGAAAATTTATCGAGCCACGTTGCAGATTACCGAATGCATCTGACCACACCACGACGACGGCCAAACCCTTATTGAAGGTCGCCATGAATCGATATCCGTTTATGTTCGCGTTTACGCGATCGCCAATTACGACGTTGCGTATGCGGCCGCCCGGTCTGTTCTCGGCGATCAGACTACGCGTGTCGCGACGTACTAATCCCGGCAGATAAGCCACTTCGATTTCGCCTTGTTTGAACGACACGCTGCCTAGATTCGACGGGTGCCACGCGCCTTGTTCCGTAACCTGTACGACACTCGGATCAAATGTTTCGCCCTCTGTAAGTTCGAAGTGACCATCAAATCGGATCAGAAGACCGATTCCTAACAACACCACTACAGACAGGAGACACACATGAAAAACCAGCAGCGCCGGCTGATTCCTGAACGTTGAGTTAGTCACAATGGCCGCCAGGAGATTTAGCGACAGAATTGCCAGTGGAAGGACTACCCAACCGATGCTCAGCTCGGGGCCTTTGTTGCTGAGCACAGCAAGAACGATAACGGCGAGAATACCGAACAGCGTCAACTTCAATGATGCAAGTCGAGTAAACATCGACATCATGGCGGATTCTCACAGACGTTGCCCATCCAGTCTCTTCCCGTCTCCTGCTGGCCACTTGCCGAACCACAGTCCTGCTCGCGCCAGGTGCCGCTGGTTCTGAATGTGAGAATCTTGAGCTTGGCGTTCATGTAGTACGGACCCTGACTGTAGGTCTGGGCGTTGGACGTAATATTGACTTCAGTCCCGGGCGCCAGCCCCGCTTCCGGACCGACATCATTGAGATTCACTAGCAGGGCCTTGTTCTTCCAGCCGTGCGGCACGGCGATATGGCACCAGGTACAGCGCAGATTCTGGTTCACCCGTTTGGCATGAAACGCATGCAGATTCGTATCGTCCGGGCCGCCAAAACCACTCTCAAAGTTGTTTCTGTCTCCTTCATTCTGCTCGGTTGCGTAGTTGGTATGGTTGTGACAGCGGAAACAAAGCCCGGAATTGTTGCTGCCGGTCGTCTGGTCCCAGGTTCCCTTGAGAATGAAGTCGTTGCTCGAGCCGTGCGGTCCCCAGGGACTGGTCCCCGAGGGCACGACCGTGCCGTTGGCTGTGTTGGTGCCGTGGCAATCGGAACAGTACATCGTCTGGCTGCCGATGTTCGCACCATTCCAGGGCGAGAGAAAAAGGTTGGTCGACGAACTCATGTTGCGGATGCCTGCAGTTCGCCCGGTACTTTCGACTACGGGGTGCCATGAGCGGTGATTGCCGCCGGGCTCGCCCGTGTCAGCAATCGGCGCCTGAAACTCCATTGCCTGATTCGTGTATTGCAACAGCCCGTTCGTACCGGATGGCGTCCCGCCACCGGAGTCACCGAGGTTTGGCCGGCTTCCGAGCGGATAGATGCCATCGTCGGTATAGCCATAGTCCGAGTGGCACTTCAGGCAGATTTGATACTCACGCGTCAAATGGCCGCTGGCAACGGCCGAGCTCGCGCCGTCACCGCCGTCGCCTCGCTTGACGTCATAGGATATAGGTAAATCCAGAAAGATGGTGCCACCATAATTCGGCTCGACACCCCAGGTACCGCGCAATGCGCCCGAGGCGATATTTGTGTGACCCGAGGCATGTTCGTGGGCGTTTTCTGTCCCGCTTCCCAAGCCATTGAACAGGGCATTCCTCATTGCCCGGTGTGGATTGTGGCAATCCGTGCATTCAGCATGCCGATTATTCAAATCCGTGCGGCCCAGCAATACCTGCGGCTCGGTGAAGTCCGCGTCATCGATGTCATGGGCCTCCGATACTGCCTGCTGGTCCGTCCCGTCAATCGGCATACGCCGGGCCAAAGCGAAATCGCTGGAAATATTTCGAATATCGCCGGCGGCATTTGTCACGATCGGCGCAATGCCGTGACATTGATAGCAGGTTTCCTCAATGGCGGAATCTCCGCCAGATTTTGGCGTACTGATACTGTCCGTGCCCTCGCGCAACAGGCGTCTCGCGCCGTGCACGGTATGTGTGTCATGACAGTTCAGGCAGGCAGCCTGCCAAACCGGCAGGCCAACCGGAAAATCGCGGGTCGCTGCAGCGGACGCTAGGTAGGTCTCATCCGCAACGGTCGAGACGGCATGAACAGACGTCGACCAGCCGTCTTTCTCATGGCATCCGAGGCAGGCGATGTCCTGCGACTCGCTGAAGGCACCCTGTGCCGGCGTTGACTGCTGGAAACGATTCAGCCTCAGGAATTTCTGCCCCGCGCTGGTACCCGCATCAACAACGTGAGGATCATGGCAGCTCGCACACTGCAACTGTCCTTCACCGATGGGCCCCGTAGCCTCCAATGGCACCGATGGCCGCACCGACGGTTGCCGTATGTCAATATGCGATTCGGCCGCAGGATCTCGCAGTTCGCCGTCCATATTCGCCAGCGTCGTGTCATAGGTCAGAGAAATCGGATGATCATTGGTCAGATCGATTCCAAGATCTCGCGTAAACCCGGTTTGTGTACCGGAGCCGGGAGGTATGACGCCGCCCGCGCCGGTGCCGGTCATACCAATGGTCACGTCCTGCTGACCACCCAGAACATTGACCGTGCCAATCGCCAGCGATCCGTCGTGACAGGACAGGCATAGCTTGGAGCTGCCGGCAGGCTGTGCCAGTTGGCCTGCGATCGTCTCGGCGTCGAGAGACGACGATGTGTAAGTTGTATAGGTCTGTTGAGACAACTGGCGATTCCAGAGCGGCACGCCCGGGGAATTGGTCGCGCCGTGGGGTGTGTGGCAGAACACGCAGGTCTGTGATTCGCTGGTCGCCTGTGCAGGACCGGGCCCGCCGACGGAGAGATTGTGGGGCGTATTGGCAACATCGCTGACACCCTGCGCCAGCGCCACCATGCCGGCGGCAACGCAGATAACTACGGTCGTGGCGAACGCAGGTACTCTCATCCGAAGCTATCCTCCCAGATACCGCAGCACGATCACCCGGCCATTGAACATGTCAGCCACGAAAATCCGGTCGGCGGAATCGCTCCAGATTCCCGCTGGCAGGAAAAACTGGCCTACTCTGTTTCCTGCACCGCCGATTGGTAGCAACAAGTTGCCATTCGTGTCGAACACCAACAAATGATCATAGTAGGATTCCACCACATAGATGTTGCCGTCACTGTCTGTCGTAACGCCTTTTGGTCGAACCAGATTGCCGACGAAGAGACCCCGTTTGCCCATTTCGGCGGTCGCCTCACCACTCGCCGTGAGGATTTGTATGCGGGCATTGAGGGTATCCGTTACATAAAGTCGGCCATCATCAAATCGTAGATGCGTCGGGCTGTTGAACTCTCCAGGACCGGTACCGCGCCGTCCGATCGTTCGCAGCAATTCACCATCCCGATTGAAGACTTTTATGTCGTGTGCTGCCGTGTCGCTCACGTAGATATCGCCGCTTGCCGAATCGATGGTAAGCCCTGTCGGCCTGGATAATGTTCCGTCGCCGATGCGGTCAACCGGAGTACCATCAGGCGCAAGTACTACGACATAGCCGAGTTCCGCGTCAGCTACCAGAACGTAACCGTCAGGCCGGACCCCGATACCAACCGGCGATTGAAATGAGCGCGCGCTACCTGCATCTACCCAGATAAAAAGCTCTCCCTGAGACTCATCGAATACAAACACGGCTTGACGGCCGACATCGCTGATGAGGATGCGACCGCCCGAATCCACAGTGCCGGTCTGTGGTCGCAGAAGCTGCCGAATCTCCCGCTGCATGCCCCCGAGTCCCGCGATCCAACGCAATATCCGCATACCAATGCCTTCCTGGGCATCGTCGGCCACCGTGAAATTGATTTCACCAATCAATACGCCAACGTATTCGAGTCGGGCGATTTCTGGTGCCGGTGGCCACACGATTACTTCGTTGGGGCTCTCACCCTCCGGAAAATATTCCATGACTGTCGGTGCAGCGGCGCACGCTTGCAAAATCAGTACCGCGGACAGTAGAGCCACCGTTTTCATTACGCAGGACATCGCGGCTCGATGAGCAGAATCTTGATTCCCTGTGTACCGGCTGCGACGTACAAGAAATCTTCATCCACCCAGAGGTCTGTTATCTCATCGGCTATCATCGCGCTGTTCTGCGCACGCGCGGCCGGCAGCATCATGTCGGACAGGCTGACGAGAATACCCTGCCCGCTCTGATCTGCTATAAACAGGCGACCACAACGGTCAACCGCCAGGGCCGTCGGCATCTGTAATTCATCTTCGCCGTAGTTACCGATTGGATTGCCCCGAAGGCCGAAGCGTGTCACCTCCCCGATCCCGGTATCGAGGACATACACCGAATTTCTCGTGGCTGCAATCGCATGCATCGTCTGTGCAAGGGATTGCCGGGAATCGCTTGAGCCGATCACGTCGAAGGCTCCCGCCAGAGCATCAAACATAACGAGTTGGCTATTGAGCGCGTCTGCAACAACAATGTCGCCACCCCAACCGGTCTCCGCAACGTCAACCGGCGCCGGCATCAGTGTTGGATCAGCATAGAGCCGCGTCGTCTGGCCCGCGTCATTCAGCTCGCGGACGGCCCGGTTAAACTTGTCGACCACATACACAGTCAGGTCCCGCGCCACATAAACGCCATGGGTATTCGGATCCGGCAGCGTTGTCAGGACACGAGCCTCGTTGAGCGTAAGGCTGATGTGGATCAGATTTCCGGCAAGCCGGTCCACAACAAAGACATCGTTGCCACGTGCTGCAACTGCCGCGGCATAACCCAATGTATATGTCTGACCCATGACTCCCCCGAAGCCGGACCCTCGAGTGTGTAGCATCGTGCCCGGACCAATCTCCTGTATTACGGTCACGCTGGCAACGCTGTCGTCCAGCGCACTTTGCTCCGCATACAGGACTGTATCGAGACTCGCACAAACATTTAACAGCGGTAGGATTGCCAGCAACAGTGAAACCTGAATAGCACGTCGATTAATGATTGGAACGTAATACATACTCTTGTTAATGCTGCGGCAGCTCATCGGCTCCTGTCGTAATCAATAAATGCCCGGTCCGGCCGTGCGGTGGCCGCCGCGTATGCCGGTTTCAAGCCCGGATCGCCCCGAGTGACAAAGATCGCAGTTTTCTGCAGACCATGCGAGCACACCGTCATGACAAGCCCCGCAGTATTCCCCGCTGACGATCTTATCCATCGTTATGTCATTCCCTCCGGCTTTCATCTGTATGCCGAGTTCCACATGACACACGGAGCACTGAAACCGGATCCTGTGGAACCAGTGGGGAAAGATCACCGGTGAGACGCCCACTGCTTCGGCGCCGTTATTGATGACGACGTCTGCATACTCAGCCCAGGCCAGGGCTGCGGGCACTATTACGGCCGCCGTCAGAAGCAGTCTATTGCAACGGGAATATGCGTTCACTGTTCGCGATCACGTGTCGCCCCACTCGGCGGCGCCGTAGGACTTCCCTCGGGCTTGACGCTGTGACAGCGATTGCACTCGGTCAGCGGAAACGATACTGCACCATGACACCGCCCACAGTACTCTCCCTCCAGGATTCTCCCCATGTTGATCGGATTTGCGCCGATCTGGGAAACAAACAGCTCCTCGTGGCAGGTTTCACAGGCCATCCACTCGGTATGCGGTTTATGTGGGAAAATCACATTCGGCAAAGGCAAGGTTGTCGTCATAACGACATCGAGCTCGAGTACTTCCGGCTTCAAATCTCCCTGCAAACTGCCGCGCGGATTGATCTCACCGCTTTGCAGGGCTGCCACCCAGTTTACTTTGTTTCCCGAAGTATCAGGCGGCAGCACGCTCAGCGCTTCAGCCGGTTCCTGCAGGACGTCGATAGACGGGTTGGACGGGTCATGCAAATCATCGTCTTTCAGGGATTTCCATTTATCCGCGCCAAGCGACAACATGGCAAGGAGCAACATGCCAATTGTTATACCTGTCGCAGACAGTGGTTTCATGCGCGTTTATCCCGGTATGTAGACGCCTGCTCCGCGAATCGCCTTCACTAGTTGACTCGTCGACTGTTCGAGCGTTTCGATGGCCTTTGCAAACTGCCCGTCCATCGCTTGAGACTCGGCCACTGCCCGCAATTCTTCGGCTTTCGAAGTCAGCAATTTGACGCGATCTCTGATCCGCTCATCTTCAAGACGATCTTTCAACAGAACTTCGATAAGCATCACGTGAGTATCGTTGCGATCCAGTTCGTAAATATATTCATCTTCCTTTGTCTCAAATTTCAGTTCGCGAACCAGCGTGTCACCCTCTCGCAATTCTTTGACCGCAGCTTTAATCATTTTGTACGCCGAATTCAGATAGTGCCAAGCCTCCTCGGGCTCGCCGGTCTGAAGGAGTTCAGTCGCCCTGCCCACCTCCGCGGCAATTTCCTTTCGTAGCAACTCATGTTCTTTGCGTCGGCCCTTTTCCCCGGATATCCTTTCGTGAGCAGCCAGCAGGGCGTCGACACTTGCCTGCCGGTTCTTGAAGTCGCGGTTATTTTTCTCGGTCGGGGCCTGGTTTTTTCGCACCGCACTAACCGCCGCGTACATGAGCTTGATGGCCTCCGACAGGCCGGCCTCGGCAGCTTTGAATTCACCGGATTTGTGTGCTTGCAGGGCGGCTTCATATTGTTCGACGGCTCGCCCGCGAAGTTCTCTTGCTGCCTCCACATCACTATCGTTCACCTGCTGCGCTGCCGATGAGTCATTCAACAATTTTCCGACAAATATCATGCGGTCCTGCAGCGGGTCTCCCTGCTCGGCTCTTGCAATTACTGCTCCATCTGTGCCCAGAAGCCCCGCCACAAATATGGAAAGAAGCAGCTTAGCCAAAACAGTGCTTTTTATGCCCCCATCCGCAAGCAAGTCCTGTCGTTGCGGCAGCAAGATCATTGTGCCGCGGCATCTTTTGGCTTGGAGTGACATCGTCTGCATTCAGACACCGGAAACGCGACCTTTCCGTGGCAAACTCCGCATTTCTCGCCCAGCAATATAGACGCCATACTGATCTGATTTGCGCCTTTTAGTGGTATGAAGATCGCCGGGTGACAATTGGCACAATCCAGCCATTCAGTATGTTGCTTGTGTGGATAAATCACATCCGGCATTGTTCCTTTGACTTCCCGCACAATATTGAGATCCAACACAACCGGTGGCGCATCGGGATTATTCATGTCGTAACGCGGCTTGAGATTCTGTTCTGCAATGGCGCGGCTCCAGTTAATATAATTGCCGGACGCCGATTTCGGTAAAACCCCGAAGGCGTCCCTCGGTGGCTGCAGCATTGCCACGCCATATCCTGTCGGGTCGTGTATGCCGTCCGATTCCGGCGGCGCATTGCGCTCAGTCGCCGGTCGCAAGAGACGATTGAAAGCATTCGGATTCTCATCAGCTGTAGCCCACTGCACCACGTTACCAAGCAGGATCGCGGTGCCGACTATCGTTCCAACATAACGGAGCAACCTGCATGTCCTGTTTCTTATCATTCGTCTGTTCCTTCCACGGAAGATGATTCCGCTGGATTCTGATCATCTGCAGGCCTAATCAGTTTCTGCACGGTGCTGTTATGCACCTGCGTTGACATATTGAGCACGCCCGAATGGCAAAGATCACAATTTTCTATGGACCAGGCGATATTGCCGTCATGGCACGCACCGCAAAATTCACCATCAATGATTTTCAGCATGTTGATATCGTTTCCGCCTGCTTTGAACGCAAACCCCAAGTCGCCGTGGCAGACCTTGCAGCGAAAACGGATACGGTGAAACCAGTGTGGAAAAACGACCGGACGCATGCCTGCGTCGTCCGAGTATTCGTTCATGATCACGTCGCCGTACTCTGCGTCCGCCTGATTGAAATGGCTGTGCAATGCCAACCCCGCAATTGTGACTGCGCATGCGATTGCTAATTTCAATATCTGCGTCAACATTTAGGGGAATACTTCTGCTGTCTGGATTTTCACACCAGAGCATATATTAGCGGATTCCGTAATACCGGCGAATGCTCAGGAAAACCATGGCGTCCCAGACGCTGTCGATCTCCCGCAAATTAGCTTCCAGTCGGAGTTGAAGGAGCCCGACCCGATAGTCCAAGCGATTGCGGAATGCTGTATCAGTCCGACTCCGGTTAGGGTCGAGTTCATCATCGAACGGCTCGTCACTCATGAAATCGCTGCTCAGTAGATCCAGCTCGGAAGTAAAGTTGAGGCGTGATACATCGAACAAATTCGCGTGACGATAGCTCAGGTCCACACTGTAGCTGATGGTCTGATTGTCGTTCGCCTCAGGGCCGGAGCCACGCCGCGCAGTGCGTCCGTATTGCAGCGTCAGGCTGCCGGTCCAGGCCCGGTACCGGCTCGACTGCGTGTTGCGGGACGCCTGGAGGTTGACAAGCTGGAAAACATCACGTTGATCACCATAAGACCGCCGATCCGTTGCCGAGAAACGGATGTAACTGCTGATCTTGCCGAGCTGCCTGCTGAGCGTCGCATATGCGGTGTGGGTCGCAGATTGGCGATCCTCATTGTCCGTGTTGACAGCGCCCGTCAATTGCTGTGAAAAATTGAGTTCGAAGCCGCGCCCCGAACTGAGCTGATATCGTTTTGACAGGTGGTGATTGAAGCCCAGGATAATGTCCTGAACCGAATTGCCGGTGGTCGCATCGTCGCGACCGGTTCGGTTGCCGACCTCTGCCGATCCACCCCATCGGTACTGGCTGTTGCTGATGTCAACTATTGTGGACCGATAATCTGTTCGCAGCCGCTGAAATAATGAGGTGCTGTCCTCACGATCGTCCGTATCGGTGGTTACAATACCCGCATTGGCGGCAAAAACGACGCGATCCGAGTATTGATAGCTCGCCGACCCTGTCAGCGCCATATTGTTGGAGTCCCGCTCTATGCCGTTGCTTCGCGTGTCAGTTCCCTGCAACAATCCCCGGCCGACAATCACCAGAGGTTTATCGCGCCTGGGACGCCACGTCGATACCCCATTGAACTGCAGGAACCGGCGCTGACTGTCGAAATCTCCTACCTCGAATAGCTCACTGCTGAAAAACGTCGTGTCCTCAAGGAAGAAACCGTTGCCCGAACGAAATCGGTGCCGTAGCGTGTGGCGCGTCCTGCCCAGGAATTGCTCCGGCTCGCTCCTCGAGATATCCGTCAGCTCCGAATTGAACGCGAATTGATTGCGGCCGAGCGTCTTTCGCGCATTTACCTGCCAGGTGTCGTTGACATGTGCGCGCGACGTACTAGAACTGCTCTCCAACAGGTCTTCCACCGTCCTGCGCCGGTAATCCAGCGAATAGCGGCCACCACGCTTTGCCTCATACTGCTGCATGAAGCCGTAGGTCCTCGTTAAAACATCAGTGCCTGACAGGTCACCATCGACGCGGCTGTCGCGGCTTTCGACGTAGGCAGCAGATGCAAACCGGCTCTGTTGAAACAAATCGACGCGCAAATCCCCGGTGATCAAGGTTCCTTTCTGATCGGCATCGGCGTTGTCCGTTATTGTCCTAGTCAGGCCGAGCGAAGCGTTCACCTGCAGGATCCAGGGGCGCCAGAGATAAGTGGACAGGTTCGTGCGGAAGGTACCGAGCTGCGATGTAACGTCCAACGGACCCGACCTCTCGCCCCGGCGGTACTGATATTCCAGAAAGCCATCGATATCCACCGGCCCGAGTTGCGCATTCGTATCATGAGGCGAGACAAGCAGCAGAACCGTGAGAAGGATCGCCAGCCACCTTCCGGTGCCAGCACCAGATACCATCATCCTGATGGCACGGCCGCCCATTACTTACATGCGCAGCGATGGCAGCGACTGCAGGTAATCCTCATCGACCATGACGCTGCCCCGCGCCCGCAGCTCAGAAATCGTCTGAGTCCACTTGCGTTCGCCCTCATCGCGCCGCCACAAATCGGCCGCGCGCTGTCGCACGGCTTCATATGGCTGCAACGAGGCTTCCTGCTGGCCGGTTAACATGAAAACCGCGATACCCTCCAGGACGGTCACCGGCTCCGAGAGCTCGCCAATCTCCAGGGCATCGAGCGCGTCCTCGGCCGCAGCACTCAGCATGCCGATGTGCACGTATCCCAGGTCACCGCCGTTTTTCGCCGATGGGTCCGCCGACCACATTCTCGCCAATTCCGCGAAATTCGCTCCCGCATCTACGCGGCGCACGATGTCGGCGGCCTCGCCGCGGGCCGCCTCCCATGCCGCCGCCGGTGATGACGGGGCGATCGCCAGCAGAATCAATGAGACCCTGATTTGCTCGGGTTGGGTGAATTTGTCGTGATTCTCATCGTAATAGCTGCGCAGTACCGATTCTTCCGGAGGCTCGATCGCCCTGACCCGTTCCTCGAGGATGCCCAGAATACTGTCTTCCTCGAATCGTTGGCGCAGCTTTACCAACATCTGTTCTCCGTCGGCCTGCCAGCGTTCGGTCTCGCCATAGCGATCCTCATAGATCGCCAGCTTGGCCGCAACACCATCATGATCCGGAGCGATACCGCGACGTTTGGCCTCGTCGAATAGTAGAACTCTGTTAACCAGATTGTCGGCTATACCCCTGCGAAACTCCAGGTACTCGACCTCGCTCGGTGGCTGACCATGGTAGAAAGTCTGTCGCGCCTCACTGTACACCTCACGCTCGAATTGCTGTCGCGTTATCTCGGTGCCATCGATTACTGCAAATGGCAGTGTGTCCTCAGCCGTTGCCGGCATAACCGTCAGGCACAGTAAGATATTCGTAGCGATCGCTCGGGTTCTGCTGTGCATATTGGTAACTCCTGAGATATTCGTCCTGAAGCAAATTACCCTTTTGATGTAAAAAGTCCGGGCAACAAGCTGTCGCCCGGACCGATTTTGCTAACAGTCTGCGCCGCAGCGCATATATTGCACGTGTGCTTCGCAGCGCCTTACTTCGTATGGCACGTCGTGCAAATCTGACTTGCAGTCTGATCGATGCGTAGGAACGCCACTTGAGTCGCGCCCTTTGTGGCACTGTTGTGGGGGTCGTGACAACTGCCACACTCGACGAAGGGCTCATCCGTGCCGGTACCACCGACCGCTGGCCCGGTGTACAACAGCATATCGGTCTTCTCGCGCGTAGCTGCAGTGCCCGGGGGTGAATCCACCCACCACATCGGTATGCTATTGATGGTCGCTTTTTCGGGGAGAGTGAAGTCCGGATCACCAAGCGTCCCCGCGAACGTTCCGTCACCGTCCAGATTGGTCGCGCCGCCACCGCCGTACTGCATGCTGATCGGATGATCATCTCTCAGATCAGTGCCGAGCACCGGCACGGGCGTTCCGGTCATGGCGCCCATGGTGCCGTCAATCGGGCCGGTATTCATGCCGGTTCCTGGTGCGTTGAGCACCACGTCCATGGCCTGCGAACCATCGTGACAACTCAGGCAAGCGAGCGAAACTGAACCGACCGGCGCTTCTATTGAATCGAATGTCGCCGTCTGCAGCTCCGAGTAGCGCTGATAAGACGCGGGAGCGGGCAGGGTCTTGTTCCATAACGGTACCGATGCCGATGTGTCCGAACCATGCGGTGTGTGACAGAATACGCACACCTCATCGGTAACGGCAGTTGTGCCCTGTCCGGTTCCGGCTGCAGTCAGATCGTGCTGGCTGGCAACGATCCCCTGTGCTTGCACGCCCAAACTGACCATCAGTAACCCGATGCCCAGAAACCCTCTGTACATATAAGCTTTGATATTCATAACTCTCGCCTTTGCCGTTTATCCGTTAACTCATTGATATTACACGACGATTTTAGGCTCATACTCTTTGATGGGTACAGTGACTTTATCACCCAACGTGACAATTACTTAGGCATCAGCATGAATCCCGTAGCGATGGGTTTAATTCCCATTGTCGGGCTCGAGCGTCTGTTTCAGCAAGGATTCATCCAACAACACGATGCGACCGCGCCGGAGCTCTATGGCATCGGCGTTCTCCAGCTGTTGAAGTCGGCGGCTGACGACCTCCCGTGCTGTACCTAATTCAATGGCAATATCTTCGTGCGTCTTGACTATCGCGGGCCGAAGTTGATCCGACCCGCGGAATTCCCGGATTAAGAATTCGACCAGTCGGTGATTGATCTTGTGGGTCGTGAATGTACGGATCCGGCCGATTAGTCCTACGAAGCGATCAAAGGTCGAATCGAAAATATAATGCCTGGCTTGTGGAACATCCTTTATCCACTGCCTGAATTTGACCGCTGGAATGACTACCGCCTCCAGTTTTTCCGCCGCCTCTGCATAAGCGACCACACCGGCATTCTCACAAGCTGATTGTATGTTTACCGGACAGATCTCTCCGGCTTTGACATGGTAAAGTGTGAACTCCCGTCCCGATTCGCCGGAAACATAGACGCGGATGCTTCCCGACCCAATCAGAAGCACTTTGTCGCACGGTCCTTTATGGCCGTACAGAATTTGTCCCGCCCGGCATCGCAGAATATTGGCGTCATCACGCAGTTTGCCGCGGAACTCCGGCGCACTGTTCTCGTAGAACGGGTAACGCATCAGGATAGAATGCGCCGCCGAGTCCAGCTTCTGAATATCGAATTTGCTTCTGATATGCATCTTGCTGCTATTTCCCGATGAAGCTTATTCAACCGGTTCTGTCCGCGCCCCCAAGTAACCATCCGTGGCGCTGATCGCTGCAGGACGAAAAATGTCTACCTTGCGAAAAAACTGATCGACCATATAAACCCGGCCGTCCTCATCGACTGCGAGACCAGCTGGCAACATAAACGTCGCCGGTCTCGGTGTCTCCGACCGGTCTCCAACGAACAACAGTAATTGGCCATCTGTATTGAATATCTGAAAATTGCCGAAGACGGAATCGCTGACGTATACATTGCCGTCCGCATCCGTATCAATACCTTTGGGCCTCGAGAACTGGCCGGTGCGAACACCGATGGCGCCGATTTGCCGAATAAAGTTTCCGTCGAGATCAAAAACCTGGACCCGGAAATTGCCGCCGTCAACAATGTAGAGGTTGCCGTCCGGGCCCATCGCAATGTCGCGCGCGAGGTTGAATTCGCCGGGTTGGTTTCCGCGACGACCGATGTCGTACAAGTGCTCGCCGCTACCCACATCGAATACCCGTACGTGGTGACGATCACTGCCAACTCCGCCAGTGTCTACACAATAGATGCGCTCTCCCGCCGGATCTACTTCCACATGCGAAAGTCGGTCGAACATGTCGACCTCGCCGATCGCAGTAATGAACTGTCCGCTCTGATCAAAGACGACGACTCTCTGCGCTGACCCATCGGCGACATACAAGTTGCACTCCTCATCGGTCGCCATGCCGAGCGGCTTTTGCAATTCACCTTGACCCTCCACGCCGATTTCCGAGAATTCACCGCTGGGTACGTCGAAGATGAAGACGGATCGCGCGACGGTATCGCTAACGTAGATCCTGCCCTGGCAGCCCTCGACATCAAATGGTTTTGATAGCCCCAGTGAAGTCCCGGTCTCGCCGGTTAGTATTCTGCGCCAGCGAGTTTCCTTATCCACAATCTCGATGTCGGCACTGCCTCGGATCGTACGCTCGAATATGAATCGCGCTGGCTCCGGCGGCGGCGGGAATACGATTTCCGCCTGAGCCTGTTCCTGCGCGACCTGCGGTGCCGTCGCGCAGGATGCCAAGGCAAGCAAAGCCAGACCCATGAATGCTGTCCTGAAGTGCGTCATATGCCGTGTTGTTCTGTCCTGTCGTTACAAATCCCTAATTCTATCCGTACGAGTTTCGATGAACTCCTTGGCGTTTCGAGCCTAGAAAGTGCCTCCCGTCACAAAACAGACGCGGGTGCTGTGCACCGAACCTCCTGTACATCCCGATAATAGAATGACAAATCTATCAGACATATGTCGGCAAATACCTAGCAATCCGCTAATTGCCGAAATCAGAGAGATGCGGTCCTTATTTTCGACGGGTCGGGCGCGACTCGCATTGTGCCTGGCTGCGGATATACCTGCGGTCCTGTTTTCGCTTACCGCCGGCGCGGCGGAGCCGGGAACGGTCGGGCAACGATACATCGATTACTGCTCGGTCTACCATCGCGATCGTGGTCAGGGCGCGCGGTACGCACAACAGGGAATGTTGCCACCACCGATCACACGGATGCCCCGTGTAGACAACGATCATGGAAATCACAACTAGTCAGTGCAGACTCTCGATCCTCGCGACACCACCGAAGCTGCCTACCCAGTAACTGCCATCATCGGCCGTGTTCATCGCGAAAACGCGATTGGAGAACAGGCCGTCAGCAGTCGTGAACACGGTAAAGCCCTCGCCATCTCGCCTGGCAAGGCCGTCGTTCGTGCCAATCCAGAGCGTTCCCTGATCGTCCTCGTGCAGCATGAAAACGTGGTTCCCCGGCAGGCCGTCTGCCATCGTAAAATTGCGCCATTCCGTCCCATCGAACCGGGCAAGGCCGCCACCCCAGGTGCCGCACCAGACTATACCGTCGCGATCGACCATGAGGGCCACGATGTAATTGGGGTTGTAGGCGATATCCACGCCCTGCAAGCCCATCTCTTCTTTTTGTCGTGCATGATGTTCCGAGTACTGCGCAGGATCCGTCGAGAACTCGATCTGCTCGCGCACGAGTTCGTATGGCGCACCCTGACCATCCTGATGGTCCCAGTTTTGCCAGTTACCTTCGTCGAATTTCGCCAGTCCGCCCTCGGTGGCCAACCAGACCACCCCATCCTTTCCGGCTCTTAACCCATAAACCCAGTCGTTGGGCAGACCGCCCGAAGTGTTTGCGACGGTGAACAGGTCCCACTTCGATCGGTCGTCCAGATCTCCGCCGCGAACCCTGTTGGCGCCCGACCACGTCGCTATCCAGACATCGCCGTTTTCCATCTCCAGCACATCATAAATGAAGGCGTCGCCCAGCCCGTCGGGAATATTGTAAGTCTTCCAGGTCTCGCCATCGTCATCCATAAGCGCCAGGCCGCCGCCATAGGTACCCGCTACAAGTCTTCCCTGTAGCTTGCTGAGGTGAAAAATTCCGTTTGCGAGCAGACCGCTGCGCGTATCGAATAGACGATAGTTGTCTTTCTCCAGGTCATAGCGGATGACTCCACCCGACGTTCCTACCCACATCAGATTGCCGTCAGGCAGGATTTCCTTGACGTTGCTCCGTCCGACGCGGAAATGTGTGAAGTGGGCATCCGGGTCCACTGGAGCACCCCCGACAGGTTCTGACACAGACATCGCGCTGTTATCTGCAGACGGATGGCTGGCAGGCAGCCCTTGCGATTTCGCTGTGGCCGGCACTGCGACGTCGGTGGAAGGGTCCTGACCTTGTTTGACACCGAAAAAATATGCGCCCACAGCAATGGCGACAACCACCAAAACCAGAATCAAGTTTTTCATTGAAATGCCTTATCTCTCGTCAATCACCATGCGGTGAAGCAGCAAGTCTGACAACGCCATTGCGAGTCCCTACCCATACCCCGTCGTCCTGCGTTACCACGATTGCGTAAACGTCCGGGCCGAAGAGCCCGTTTGCGGTCCCGTAATTCTTCCAGGACGTGCCATCGAAGCTACTGAGCCCGTTGTTGGTTCCAAACCAATGCACGCCGTCCGGCGCCTGCGCAATCGCGTACACGATATTACCTGCCAAGCCGTCGGCCGTGGTGTAGTTGCTCCAGTCGCCGCTGTCGAAACGCCCGACGCCTGCGCCCCAGGTGCCAGCCCAGATGACATCGTCTGCATCAGCCAGGACCGAAAACACGTAGTTCGGATTGTAACTTTCCTGACCGCCGATCAGGACGCTCAGGTCATGTCGTTGCCTGGTCCCCAAGCCGGTATTCGGGCTGGCCGGTAAGTCTTCGCGATTGTCGGCGCCGAGTCCGTCATCGTGTGTCCAGTGCGTCCAGGTCTCGCCGTCGAGCATCGAGACACCACCCTCTGTACCGAACCAGACCCGGTCGCGCGAATCGACTGCGATACCGTAAACCCATTCGTTGATCAGCTCTTCCTTGTACAGGGAGAATTCCATAGTGTCGAGATCGACTTTGTTTGCGCCGGCCCAGGTACCAATCCAGTATTGTCTGTCCTTCTGTTCGGCAAACGCGTATATCCAGTAGTCCGCCAGACCATGCATCGGGAAATACACCTGCCAATCGCCACCTTTGTAGCGAGAGGTCCCGCCGGCGTTGGTGCCGAACCACTTGTAGCCCAGACTGTCGATGCCGATGGCAAAAACGTACTCATTTGCCAGATCATCCTCGCGGGTAAATGTATTCAACATCTCGTGAGTAGCGAGGTCGATCTCCATGACGCCGACAGAACTGCCGACCCACAGGCTGTTCGTGGCAACATCGATAGCGAGCGATCGGACATAAGTCCCGGCGCCGACATCGAAGCGATCAACGACTTCGGGAGCCGGGCCGGGCGCGTCAGGCCCTTTTGCGCACGAGGTCAGGATCGCCGCGCAGACGATCATAGAAAACCTAATCAATTTCAATTTTGCAGAGACCTCACGTAGGCAATGACGTCACGAATTTCATTATCTTGCAGAATGCCGCGATACGCCGGCATAACGCCTTTTCCCTCGCGTATTTGCGTGAACAGATCGGAATCCGCGCGAAATAACGCATCTCCAGTGGAGAAATCCGGCGTTCCCGGCACCATGCTCCGGCCGTCGACGCCGTGACAGGTCTCGCAATGCATCTCGTACACCTGGCGGCCATTGAAATAGTCTGCGGCAATCGAGAATTGCAGCGGCATCGATAACAGCAGAATGATAATCGGGAACAATCGTAAGCTTGTGCAAGCTTTCGACGGTCGGGTATCGATTGGTTCAGTCATTGTCAGGAAACTCCGTTTTGAGACGATCGTTCCAGTATCGCACGCGTTCCGGATTGGGCTCAAAGCCGTGCGTGCCATTCTCATACGCAGCGATTAGCTGTTGCATTGACGCGCTGTCTCCGATCTCGGCAGCACGGATCAACCACTTTCCCGCCAATACAGGATCAGTTCGCACGCCAAGTTCGCCGTCGTCATATGCCCTTGCCAATAGCCGGATCGCCCGCAGGTTGCCATTCTCTGCAGCAACAACAAAAAATTCGACGGCTTTTCCGAAATCCTGCTCCGTGCCTTCTCCTTTTGCAGTCATTTCGCCCAGCCCGTAGTATCCGTCGGCATTTCCCTGCTCGGCCGCGGCACTGTACAGACCGAACGCTTCGTCGTTATCTTCGGAATAGTCGAGGATATACGCAAGCCTGACCTGCGCCTCCGCAACGCCCGCATCGGCTGCTTTGCGGTAATGATCCATCGCCGCGATCAGGTCTCCCTGGTTGAAAGCATCGATTCCGGACTGCAGGTCCTCCTCCGGCCCCGCGGCCACGCCGTTCGATACGATGAATCCTGCAACAAGAATCAGTATCTTGGCCATCAAACAGTAGTGTCGATTGACTTTTTTCATTCCATGCCATCCCTTATTGCCGCCACGCGTGGCCAGATTTCCTGCTCCATCACTTTTGCATCGAGCGGTCCAACGTGCCCGTATAGAATGTGACCCTCGTTTCCTATCAGATAGGTGCCGGGCACGAACTCGACGCCGAGTGCGGCACCCAACCGGCCGACCTGATCGTACACGCTCATCTCGAACGGATCGCCGAAATAATCCAGCCAGCGAATCGCATCATCTCTGTCGTCCAGATAATTCACGCCATAAATTGGAATATTTCCCGACTGTGCCAGTTCCATCAACAGCGCATGCTCGTTCCTGCAGGCCAGGCACCACGAGGCCCACACATTCAGCAGCGCCGGCCGCCTCGAAAATGATGCGCCCGTCACTAAGCGGCCAGAATCCGCAACCGTCTCGAGTTCAAATTCCGGAAGCTGATCGGAACGATCCGCCAATCCTGCGCCAGGCCTGCTGGTGAGGTACATCAAAAACATCGCCGTCACCGCTGTACACAGTAGTATCAGGCTGTGCTTGTTGCTTATGTTTGGCAAATCGTCCGCCTGTTAGGTGCACTACAACACTGTTTATCATCAATCTCTATCATGGTTTACCGAAAGATGGATTATGTAGTTATACCGATTCGCACAGATTCATTGGCATCATTAGAATTTATGCGAAGATTTCGTTGATCCGCAGGGAATCATTGTGTTCCGCAACCCGATGCATGCAATAAACAGGCATTTCTGGTATTCGGCAATAATACCGGTGTTGCTGTCAAACAGCGTAGTTGCCGACGACGATTTGTCCGTTGCCGGGCGCAGCATATATCGTTATTACTGCTATCAATGCCACGGCTATTCCGGTGATGCGATTACACTGGCGAGCAACTATTTGAATCCCAAACCGCGGGATTTCACGGCGTACACCGCCGAATTGTTGCCAGAGGAACGAATGCTGGACGCGGTACGGAACGGTCGGCCCGGAACCGCTATGGTCAGCTTCACAACGCTCCTGACTGAAGCAGAGATCCTCGACGTGGTTGGCTACATTATGGATTCATTCATGTCCGGTTCGCCTGTACGAGAGAAATACCACTCCGTCGAAAACGGCTGGATCGATCATGAACGTTATGCGGCCGCATTTCCTTTTATCGAAGGCACGGTCGCGATAGACGCACCTTGGGAAGACCTCGATGCGTATCAGCGCTATGGAAAGCAACTATATCTCTCCGCCTGTATAAGCTGTCATGATCAGGCGAATTCGGCTGACGGCGACACGATCTGGGAGCTGCGGGCCGTGTCCTACCCGCGCAAGCACTTCTCGCACAGGGCCGATCCTGAGGAAATCGTGTCAGGAGCCTCGCCATACGCGATTCACGATATTCCTGTCGTTCCGGAAAGAATGTCCGAACAGCAATCCAGGGGAATGCGCCTGTATCAGGACAACTGTGCTTTTTGCCATGCGGCGGACGGAACGGGAAGAAACTGGATCGGCAGCTTCCTCGAACCACGGCCGCGCAATTTCACCGATTCCGGCTTTGCCTTGATGGCCACACCCGTGGCGCTTCGTGAGCTGATTAAAGGCGGCATTCCGGGAACTTCCATGCCCGCGTGGAAAGCCGTACTTAGCGATGACGAGATTGACGAGATTATTGCCTATATGCAGGCAGCATTCGGCGTCAAGTGAGGAAGGGAAACACTACCTTCGTGGACTCGTAAGGGCAGGGATCCCCCGGCCGACTCAACGCCAAAGGAGACAAGTTCAACAAAGTCCCATGGTTGCGAATCTGTGCCCCGTTAGGAACCGTAGCTTGCGAACACGGCGGAATTTTTATTCGCTGGAAACAACGCCGCCAACGAATAGAATTTCGGGAAACGTTCTGCCGAGCGATGGGCTGTTGAAATTCACCATCTTAGAAGCATCTTGCCATGCAATGCGCTCACCCGGCTCTACCTCTGTCAGCGGTGCAGCGAGCCATACTATTTTCCCCGCATCAGTCTCTAACTCAATATAGGAATATCCGCTGGCAACTTCTGTTGACCGGACAACCCCGCTATTTTGTTCAGGCTCCAATCTGGTGACGGGCGGCGCCCCGTCGGCGCCCTGATAGACGGCAGATACAAAAATTATTTCTTCAAAAGTTTTGTCGAGGGCGTTACTTTTGAAATTTCGCATCAACGCGGACTGACCCCAACTTATGACGTCGCCTATCGTGATCTCAACCGGATTGCTGGCAAGCCACAGGCTCCGTCCATTATTCCGAACTTCGATGTATGTGTAGCCCGGTACCTGAATTGAGGACAGCACCCGCCCACGGTTCCCGGTTAACTCGGTGTCGCCAACTTCGGTAGTATTGTCGATGGGTGCATTCTCACCGACGCACGCGGCAAGCAACAGGTATCCGATGGCACAGACAATTAAGTTTTTCATGCTATTTCCGAAGTTATATTAGAACTATGATTTCTGATAGCGTGATCATAATTGACTATGGCGTCTGCGCACCAACGTGATTTGCCCTACTTTCATACGTACCATTCCGGACTGCGATCAATAGTGAAGTGATATATGACCATGCCAGACTTTTGATCGCAGCTCATCGTGTCGGGTGACTGATAATAGAAACGCTGTCAATATTCGCGTTTCGGAGCAAATCTTATGGCGAACCCTGCGCAAGTCTTCTTGATCCTGGCCGCCACGGCCTTGTTGACCGCCGACGAAGTCCGGGGTCAGGAGACCAGTGCGGGTGCTGAGATTTTTGCTGAGAACTGTTCCGTATGCCACGGGGATAAAGGTGACGGGGGCGCACGTATAGTCGGACTGAATCCGCCCCCGCGCGTTTTTACCAACGACAAAGCACGCCGCGAGCTGAGCCGGGAACGGATGATCTACTCGGTCACCCATGGCCACCCGGGGACCGCCATGATTGCCTGGGGCGTACGGCTCTCCGATGAGCAGATCAGCCTGGTAGTGGACTACGTTCGCGACTCCTTCATGTTTCCCATGGGGGAGGAGAAATGGATGAAGGAGAACACGGACGTTGCCACCGACACGGCAACCGTGGGGCATCAGCACAACCTCCACTGGGATTTGGAAGAAATCGCAAAGCCTATGCCGTTCAGCCTGACCGGCGACTTCGAAAGCGGCAAGATCTTCTACGATGATAACTGTTACTTATGTCACGGCGAACGTGGGGACGGGAAGGGTCCCCGCGCCAGTTTTATTTTCCCCAAACCGCGCAACTTCACCGAATCATATTCCTTGTACAAGTTCGGCCGGGAACATATTTTCTATTCCATCTCCGACGGGGTTGCGGGCACCGAGATGCCGGCATGGAAGTATGTACTTGACCGGCAGCAAATCGCCAACGTGACCGAATATGTTTTTCAAGCCTTCATCGCCGCAAATCTGCCGGAGGGTTACATCTCGGAGATGGCGGTCAAACTTCAGCAGCGCCCTGCTGCCATGGGTCATAGCCACGGCGGCGGGCAGCATCCCGCCCTGCCATGGGATTTCATTAAGTGGATTGTGCTGTTCATGATCCTGACGCTGGGTTGGGCGCTGACAAGCAGACCCCCCAGCGACCCCCGCCCATTCAGCCTGCCTTTGACGAGGATTCCGTTATTGGCCCCAGTAGTGCGCTATCTCAATACCAGCACCGTGCCGCTGGCGACCCTGAAAGTCGTTTCCGTGATGTTTTACCTGCTGGTTATCGTTGCGGGTATCTTCGGCACGGTACATGCAGAGCACAACTTTGCGACGGTGCTTGTATGGGGCCTGTGGTGGCCATTGGTGATCATATCCGTCTTTTTTCTAGGCTCGGCGTGGTGTGCCATCTGCCCCTGGGAAACACTTTCCAAGCTGGCGGTACTAGGCAAGTTTTTGCGACGTCCGGAGAAAAATCGCGAGCGCACCGCCATGGTGCCGATCAGGTTTCGTAACGTCTATCCGGCCCTGGCGCTGTTTATGGGATTGACCTGGCTGGAGTTGGGCGCAGGCGTAACCAATATTCCCTGGGCCACCGCCGGAATGGCGCTGATCATGTTTATTCTGGCCACGGCTTGTCTGGTGTTGTTCGAGCGCAAGGCATTCTGCCGCTATTACTGCCCGGTAGGACGCACCATTGGATATTACGGACGTCTGGCACCAATTGAGATTCGTCCGGTAGACAATGATATCTGTGCAAAGTGCGTGACCATGGAGTGTTACCACGGCACCGCCGAGATCGAA
>Ga0255052_10000227_pt1 | contig 44185 bp, 37 predicted proteins | sample JV7_2_21_MG_FD_188632 | JGI IMG/M metagenome (GOLD analysis project Ga0255052, IMG submission 188632) | Seawater microbial communities from Jervis Inlet, British Columbia, Canada - JV7_2_21 | ecosystem: Environmental > Aquatic > Marine > Inlet | place: Canada: British Columbia | collected...
TGGTATCGACGGAGTCCTTAGCCACGGGGCGCTATCTCTCTCATTCCATATAGGCACTTGCACGACTTGACAGACTATATGCTCTTTGTGAGTATAAATGATATGCTCGTTTGGAGCATATAAATAAACGTCAAAAGCCTCGATTGTTGAGGCACGGAAATAACGGTTGAGTCATGGTAGCCAGACTTGAATACACGGCGGAACTCGTACAGGCAACCGCCGCCTCATATGAGCGCGTCAAATCGGTAATGCCGGCGATGGAATGGCCGGTTCATGCGCCCTACGTTGCTGCCATCAACAAGCTGAAGGAAGAACGCAACGCAGTCATCCTCGCGCACAACTATCAGACACCGGAAATCTTTCATTGTGTTGCGGATATTACCGGTGACTCCCTGGCATTGGCCCGGTGTGCAATCGAAACCGATGCTGAGGTGATTGTGCTGGCCGGCGTGCACTTCATGGCAGAGACCGCCCAGCTTCTCAATCCCGAAAAAATTGTCCTGATTCCCGACGAGCGGGCCGGCTGTTCCTTGGCAGAGTCGATCACGGCAGAGGACGTGAAGAAACTGCGGCGAAGATACCCCGGCACTCCTGTTGTGACCTACGTCAATACCTCCGCTGAAGTTAAAGCCGAGTCGGATATTTGTTGCACCTCGGGCAATGCGGTCAGGGTGGTCGAATCACTGGATGCCGAAGCGGTCATTTTCCTCCCAGATGAATACCTTGCTGCTTACGTCGCGCAACAGACGGAAGTTGAGATCATCTCCTGGCAAGGCCACTGCGAAGTCCACGAACGATTTACGGCGAAGGAGCTCGAGGAGTACCGCGAATCGTATGATTACCTGACTATCATCGCGCATCCTGAATGTCCGCCCGACGTGCTCGAAGTGGCTGATTTCGTCGGTTCGACAGCACAGATGAATAACTATGTGCTCACCGAACGGCCGCGCAGAGTATTGATGGTGACGGAGTGTTCCATGAGCGATAACGTTGCTGCCGGTGTTAGCGACGTGGAATTCGTCCGGCCCTGTAATCTGTGCCCGCACATGAAGCGCATCACACTCGCCAACATCTATCAGGCGCTTCAGACACTCGAGCCCCGCGTGGAAATCGATCCGGCCATTGCAGTACGCGCCCGGAACTCGGTCGAACGCATGTTGGCGCTTAGTCAGTAAGAGTCGCCTGGTGAATAAGCAAGGAGCAATGCCGGCGCGCGCCGACGATGTCATCGTCGTGGGCTCCGGTATTGCGGGATTGGTCTGTGCGCTTGCACTGGCACCGAGATCGGTCACGTTAATCACCAAGACGCCTCAACTGAAAGGTGGCTCGAGTTCTTGGGCCAAAGGCGGCATCGCCGCAGCCATCGGACCCGACGACACGCCAGAACATCACGCTGCGGATACCTTGTCGGCAGGCGCCGGCATGAGCGACCCGGACTTGGCGCTACGGATGGCCAGTGAAGGTGTTAAATACCTTCAGTGGCTGGTTGACGAAGGGGTTCCTTTCGACCGTGCGGTGGATGGCAACCTGGCGTTGGCGCGAGAGGCCGCACATCGCCATCCGCGCATCGTACATGCTGGTGGTGATGCGACCGGCGACGTGCTCATGAATTCACTGATTGAACGCGTACGTCAAACGCATTCTGTTTGTATCCTCGAAGACACGTTCGCATACGACTTGCTTGTCAGTGGCCGGCAAGTGCAAGGGTTGCTTACCTATAATCCGGACAAGGGCTGGACGCACCATCATTCCTCCAACGTCGTGCTCGCTACCGGGGGCATAGGCATGACCTGGTGGCATACGACCAATCCCAGCGAAGCAACAGCGGACGGACTGGCGATGGCCGCTCGTGCCGGCGCCAATATGTCTGATCTGGAGTTCGTGCAATTTCATCCAACGGCGCTGGCCGGTGAAAGCGATAACGACGGGGCAAGTCTGCCGCTCTTGACCGAAGCGTTACGCGGGGCAGGAGCCTTATTGCTCGATGAGTCCGGCCATCGATTCATGATATCCGAACACCCGGATGCAGAGCTGGCCCCTCGAGATGTTATTGCACGAGCGATCCAGAGTCGAATGAGTACTGGGCAACGGATTTATCTGGACCTACGTCCCGTACTCGCGAATGGCCAGGAAGCGATTTTTCCGCAGGCGATTGCCGCAAGCGAAAGGGCAGGGCTTGACCCGACACGGGAACCTGTGCCGGTAACGCCCGCCGCCCACTATCATATGGGCGGTGTCCGGATTGACGATCGGGGCCGAACATCACTAGGCGGCTTGTGGGCATGCGGTGAAGTTGCGACCACCGGAATCCACGGTGCAAATCGTTTGGCCAGTAATTCCTTACTCGAAGCGCTCGTATATGCCCGTCGGGTCGCGGCTGACATTACTGATAACCCTCTATTCACAAGCAATCGGCCATATCTTGCTCCGAATGTGCCAACTGTCCCGCCGAATAGTGCACGCGCCGGACTCAAGTTCATCATTGATGCGACCAGACAGCTGATGTCACGTCACGTTGGTGTTCTACGGTCGGGCAGTGGCCTGAATGCAGCATCTTCCGAGCTTTCAACATTAGATGCCCAGCTGCAGCGCTTGAGTAAACGGCATGAGCCCCGCGATGTGTCATCAGCTGCAATGCCTGTGCTTTGGGGTGAAGCGCGGAATCTCCTTCTCGTCGCTCGTCTGGTCACACTGGCTGCAATGCGGCGCGAAGAAAGCCGCGGTGCTCATTATCGAGATGATCATCCGATGTCAAAACATGAATGGCAATGGCGTCAAACGTTGACCATTGAGACGCTGAACGAGATGTAATCGAGACGGTAATCACCAAGAAATGGACGCAAACGCATGACAAGTCATAACAGGTCCGGACTGATACCGGCAATTTTCCGGTAGTGCAGCCGGCGCGATAGCGCGACTCCCGTTAACGACCTTTTTCAACGAAGTGGCCCTGCAGCGAGCGTGCTTCAAGTGATGCCAAAGATGGTCTGTGCCTTCTCAATTGACCCGATCGTCGCTGAACCCGTGATATTGTTTGGCGACTCGGCCGGTGGACGAACGCCAAATGGGCCATTTTTTCGAAGAACTGAAGCGCCGCGGTGTATTCAGAATAGGGGCCGCCTACCTGGCGGTGGCTTGGCTTTTACTGCAGGTCTTAGATGTTCTGCGAGATACCTTCGTTCTGCACGATTGGATTGGACGCTTTACCTTCTTTGCGTTACTCATCGGATTTCCATTCGCCCTGATCCTGGCCTGGGTGTATGAAATCACCCCGGAGGGTGTCAAGCCTGCGGGGGAAGTCGAAGCGCCGTTGAAGTTGGTACGGTTTGGCGGGCGCAAAATTGACTTCGTCATCATTGGCGCACTGTCGCTCGTCATTGTGCTGCTAGTCGTCGATAACTACGTTATGCGCCCGGGCCGGCCCGCCGATTCAGATGGCCCGCCGATGGTAAGTGGCTACGAACCGCTAACGAATTCGCCAATATTATTTCCGCCGACGGGAAGTCAGTTTCCAATGGTGGCGGATGATTCTCGCCTCTACTTCCCCGATTGGGAGACCGGTCGAATGGGTATGCGGCAAATGTTGCTGACAGGCGGAGAAACGCATCGCGTCGTATCGCCGTTCGATAATGGGAAACTGTTCACGCCCAATTCAATGACGCCAGACGGCTCTCATTTGTTGATCAATGTTTTCAATCCCGAGTCAGATGAGAAGAGTTCAATTTGGCTTTTGCCGGTCGTCGGAGGCCAGCCTCGTCGGTTGGGAGAGGGCGCAAATGGTAGCTATTCCCCCGACGGTCGCCATCTCGTCTACACCAATGAGGACTGGGAAATATTCTTGGCTCGAGCCGATCTGACCGAACCGCGCAAACTGGTGACCGCGCATGGAAAAGTGCATTGGCTGGCCTTCTCGCCTGACGGTCGTCGGATACGGTTCCACGCACCGCGCAATGGCATCGACACAATCTGGGAATTTTCGGCCGACGGCACTAATCTCCATGCCGTGCTGCCGGAGTGGGAGTTCAAGAGCCATTGCTGTGGCAGCTGGACGCCGGACGGGAAGTACTACGTATTTCAGGCCACTCAGAACTTTCGTACACAGATATGGGCAATCCGCGAAAACCAAGGCCCCTCAAACGCGAATTCTCCCAAGCCCGTCCAGATCACTACCGGCGCACTAGATTTTATTCGGCCCACTATTGCCGCGGACGGCAAGAAAATATTTGCCATTGGCTGGCAACTCCGTGGCGAGGTGGTGCATCGTGACAGCGCGTCTGGTCTCTATGTTCCAGTGCCAGGCCTCGAATCGTTGTCCGCCGAGTGGCTCGCCTATTCCAGGGACGAGCAATGGGTTGCTTACGTCTCGTATCCCGAAGCCGAACTGTGGCGTAGCAAAAGCGATGGCAACAGCCGTCTGCAGCTAACGCAAGCTCCTATGCGAGTGGCGGACCCTAATTGGTCGCCGGACGGGCAATCACTCGCTTTTTCGGGCCAATTGCCCGGGCAGGATTGGAAGATCTACATCGTGTCCGCAGAGGGAGGCAAGCCGCGATCCATAACAGCCGAAAATTGGGAGGTGTGGTCTCCGGCGTGGTCTCCGGATGGCACATCCCTGGCGTTCAGCGCAGTAGGGAAGAACAGGATACAGATCCTAAACATTGCAACTGGCGCGATATCCGAGCTCGAAGGGTCGGATGATCTTGTTGGGCCCAAGTGGTCCCCGGACGGTAGGTATCTGGCGGCATGGTCGGAAGGTTCCATAGCATTATTCGATATGACTATTGGACTCACGGAATCACTTCTGGAGAATGTGAAGCTCGAGGATTTTTATTGGGCAAATGACGGCCAGCACGTTTACTTCTATGATCCTTTTTGGGTCGGCCCTGATCGTTCGGTACATCGGGTAGGCATCGTCGATAAAACGGTGGCAATGGTCGCTCGGACTGGTGGCGTACGCCCATCATGGGGAGTGGCTAACATGTGGGTCGGCATTGCACCTGACGGAGCGCCATTATTGCTGCGTGACCTGAGCATTCACCATATCTACGCGCTGGACTGGCTGCCCGATATAGGGACGAAGGCTGACAGCAGTCAGTCAACAGAATAGGAAAATGCTCTGGCGGCAAGCGCCAATCTGCCAAAGCAACGTTACAATGGCAGGTGCACATGCCGGGGGAAGCCACATGATGCATCTTCATGCCCACGCAACGATTTTATTTTTGTCCGCGCTGCACGCAGGCGTCGCGGCAGCACAAGTTAACAGTGAGTCTGTGGCTGATGGGAGTGAACCCATTGAGGAGATAATCGTCACCGGCTCACGCATCGCGCGGCGTGATTTCTTTTCCGTCAGTCCCATTCTGACCGTTGACCGCACAGAGATTTCACTAACGGGCACAACCGAGGTCAAGGACCTGCTGAACGGCCTGCCGCAAGTTGATCCGGGCGTCGGTTCAGGCACCAGCAACGACTTCTTAGGCTCCGCGCGGGTAAATCTGCGGTCTCTGGGCGACTTTCGCACGCTGGTGCTGCTGAACGGCAGGCGCTACGCAGCCGACGGCATATTCGGGACTGTGGACCTGAATGCACTGCCGCCAGTCATGTTGGATCGCGTAGAAATCATCACTGGCGGAGCAAGCGCCGTCTACGGTTCTGACGCGATTGCCGGCGCGGTCAATTTCATTCTCAGAAATGACTTTGACGGCCTTGAATCGAGCCTGCAGTACGATGTCACGGAACGGGGCGATGGTGATACCTACAACTTCGACATTGCGTATGGCACACCCTTCGCCGGCGGCCGTGGCAACCTGGCGCTGTTCGGCAACTACTACAAGCGTTCGACGATCTTTCAAGATGAGCGGAGCTTCTCGCGTACGCCGCTGACCAGTGACGACGACACCGGTGAGATTATCTCCGATGCGAGCTTCATATCTGCCTCCGGAGCAATCGACGGTGAACTCGACGTCGACTTCTACACGTTCGACGCTGACGGGACGCCCCGGCTCTTTATCGATCCTGACGACCGTTTTAACTGGGCGTCGACCAACGCGTTGCTGGCGCCCATGGAAAGATACTCCGCCAATGCATTCGGTGGCTACGACTTTGACAACGGCACTCGGACTGAATTCGAATTCAGTTACGCGCACTCGGTTCCGGAGCAGCGGCGATCGGACGCGTTCGCCGACTTCGTGGACGTGAACACCGACCGGCCCGACATCACGCCAGCACTGAGCAATCTGCTCGCAAGCGAATACGATCCCGATGGCGATGGTATCGCCTCTATCATTCTGCTTCGGCGCTTCACTCCAGAACGCGGCGATGCAGTGCGAATCAACGAACGGGATGCTTACCGTGCCATGGTCGGATTCGAAGGCGATCTCGGTGCCGGCTGGCAATGGAGCACAGACTACAGCTACACGACAACTGATCTTGACATGCGGGTGATCAACGACAGCTCAGTTAGCCGCATACGCCAGGGCTTGCTCGTTGATCCAGCGACTGGCGCCTGCTTCGATCCGAGCGGTGGCTGCGTTCCGGTCAATCCGTTCGGTGCCGGCAATCTTTCCGACGCTGCCGCTAATTTCATAGCGCTGACCGGGACCGGCGCCGATGAAAAACTTACCGAACAGATAGTCAATGCATCGCTTCGCGGATCATTGCTGGAACTCTGGGCGGGGGAACTGGACGTCGCGCTAGGCGTTGAATTCCGGCGCGACAAGATCAGTTTCACGCCAAGCGACAGCATCCTGAGCGGAGATTCACTATTTAACGGAGCGGACGTTGCATCCTCAGGCGTAATATCAGTCAAAGAAGCCTTCGCAGAAGCGCGTATCCCGCTGTTAACGGATGCCAGATGGGCGTCCTACATTGGTCTTGAAGCTGGTGTTCGTATGTCCGACTACAACATAAACGACGATAATCTCTGGACCTGGAAGCTTGGTGCGGAATGGCAGATCACTGAGGGGCTGCGGCTGCGAACGATGTTGCAGCGGGCCATTCGCGTGCCCAACGCGGGCGAGCTATTTCAGGAAAGCGCTTTTGTTGGCAACTTTTTCTTCATCGGGCCGTTTTTCGACCAATGCAGCGCATCGCGAGATCCGGTGGGTAATGGACTTACCGAGCTGTGCATCGCCCAAGGGATAGCCGCCGATCAGATCGGTGTGTTTGAAGCCGACTTCTTCCCAACCGCCGTATCGTTCAGCTCAAATCCTGACCTAGACGCAGAAGAAGGTGACACGTTTACTGCGGGAGTTGTCTGGCAGCCTGAAGCGGCTAGCGGGCTGTCGCTGTCCGTCGACTATTTCAAAATCGAAATTGACAATGCCACAACGTTCATCGACCCGACCGACGCGACTACGCTGTGCTTCATTACCCGGGACATCAATGATCAGTTCTGCCGGACCTTCAACCGGGGTCCGAGCGGTGACATCGCGACGGGCCTGATTACTTTCGTCAATGCTGCTAAGGCTCGTACAGAGGGCCTCGATTTTGCATTCGAGTACAACTGGCAGGCGGACGCGTTGGCATTGTTTGGCGACGGCGCTAACTTCGGCCTGTCCTTCATCGCAACCTACTACCAGGAGGCTGGCGTTCAAAGTTCGCCGCTGGCGCCATTTCTGGACTGCGCCGGAAAATTCGGTGCGCTTTGCGATGACTTCGTCTTTTTCGGTGCGCTGCCTGACCTGCGCACGAATACACGGTTGACTTATCAAAGTGGACCGTTTGCTGCGTCTCTGCGGTGGCTGTGGATCGACGGAATGGATAATAGCGAAAACGAAATCCGCAGCATCACCAATCAACCACCACCTGTATTGGCAGTCCCTCAAGTCTCCGCGATGAACTACTTCGATCTGACGCTGCAGCAGGATGTTGGTGAGCACTTCGATTTGAGCCTCGGCATCGGCAACCTCTTTGATGAAGATCCGCCGTTCCTCGGCAGCGCCAATCGGGATGCCAACACGGACCCGAGGACCTACGACGTGCTTGGCCGACGGTTCTTCCTGCGCGTCACGGCACGTTACTGAGCAGTGCCTGGCGTGTCCACGGCCAGTTCCGCGGCCACGACGTCGCGCTTACCAGCGATATCCGTGTCGTATCGCGCCTTGAGCGCAGCGAATTCCGGCGACTTGCGAATCGGTTCCAGGATGGGGTCGAGATCAAAATACCAGCGCCGCCAGCCCTTTTCGATCGCACGCTCCATCGCCGCAAAAGCTTCAGGGACCCTTCCCTGCATGGCGCGGATGCGAGCCAACTCATAATAATGGTTGGGAACGTCGATACCCTGAGCCAGGCGATCCTCGAGTTCGTCGCTCATATGATCGAGCCATTCCTGCGCCTGTTTTGCGCGCCCCGTCTCGAAGAGGGCGAAAGTGTAAGCGACCTCGGGCCAGGGGGGATTGGTGAGGCAGCAGTCAGGCAGGGGAAAAAGCCCCCATTGCCATGACAACGCGTCGAGAAAGGCGGTCAGTTCATCGTACCGGCCAGCATAGAGGTAAGCTTCCACCAGAGAGGCGATGATGTCTGAATGCCAGCGGTAAGAAAAGATCGGCTTATCCTTTCCTGTTTCAAACTCGGCCTTAAGGAATTCGATCGCCTCGTCGTAACGCGCTTCGCTCAGGAATATTGCGTCGTCGTACCGGCCCACCATCCAGCTGCGGGCCAAATCTTGTAGGCCAAGCGTCAAATAGGTATCACCGAAGAGGCGGGGCGCGCTGGCGATCCAGTTGCCTTCCTCGATGCCGAAGCCGGGTATCTCTTCGGCGCGCCGCTGGAGGAACGGAAACAGATCGAACAGGCCAAGCTCGAAACGGATGTGTGCCTCCGAGACCAGGCCATTTGCATCGGGTGCATTTGCGAGCATCGCCTTCAGACGTTCTTCGAGCCCGTCCGTCTTCCCCTGATAAAAGTGGACGTATAAAGACTCATCCGCCGTCCACATACTCAGAGGGTCGACGCGAAAAGCGATTTCCGCCGCTTCGAAAGATTCCCGATATCGGTGAAGGCGTCGTAATATGTACGCCCGCTCAGCATGGGCAATGCCGTAATTGGGATTGATCTCTATCGCCCGCTCCAAATGCTGCAGTGCCTCCTCCGGTCCCGCGCTGAACTCGCTGAGCGTGAACTGCACCTCGGCGAGATTGGGCCCGAGCGCTAACACCTTTTCAATTGCCGCAGCGATTTCATCCTGGGCCTCTTCCTCGGGAATCTTGTCCATGCTGACCAGTAAGCTCAGAGCCCGTGCGCTGCCGGCCCAGGCCGGCGCGAAGTCCGGCGCGGCCGCGGTTGCACGGCGGAATAATTCCAGGGCTGCGGCCGGGGCGTCCATGTTGGTGTTTTCCTGACCGGGTGCGAACAGCGTATTCAGTTGGTAGAGACCCTGCAGATAGAGGTCGTAGGCCTCGGTGGTGGTGGCAATGCGCGCGACCGACACAGCACTTTCGGGCGCCAGATTCAGTTGAATCTTCATCTCTTCAACGATGGATGCGGCAATTTCATCCTGTATGGCGAATATATCGTCAAGCCGGCGGTCGTAAGTCTTGGACCACAAATGGAAGCCGTCTGCAGTGCTGACCAGCTGCGCGGTTATCCGCAGTACGTCACCGGATTTTCTGACCGAGCCCTCCAGCACCGCGGCGACGTTCAGCCTTTCGCCGATCAGTGGCACATCCAGAGTTTGCCCTTTGAACTGGAATGAGGAAGTGCGGGCGGTCACCTTAAGCCCTCCTACCTGGGCCAGCATATTCAGGATTTCCTCGGCGACGCCGTCCGAAAAATATTCCTGTTCGGGGTCGTGCGACATATTGACGAATGGGAGAACGGCGATGGAATTCTCAGATACCGTCGGGCCGCTTTCTCTCTCGTAACTCAACCAACCTACGGCGATGACAAGCATCCCGATGATAACGAAGTCGATATGGCGTCCGAAGGCGGCTGGCTTAGCGTAGCCCGCGGCATCAGCAGCCTCGGCCCTCATCACTCCTTCGGGTGTCAGTTCATACAGCCAGGAGATGATTAGAACTAGTGGGAAACCAGTGACCAGCAGAATGACGACCAGTCTGATCAGTTCGTCTGACAGTCCGAAAATCGGGAAAAGTGTTTCGACAACCTGGATCAGCAACCAGGAAACCGCCAGGTAGCCAACCGCTACCCGCAAGACGTTACGGCGTTTCAGTTCCGAGAACAGCGACATTCAGTTGATTAACTTAATTTTTTTGACTCACCAAGCCCGTGCCGCCTATCAATGCTGGCTGGCTACAGGCACACAGTCAAAGCGTGATTGAAACTCTGCTCTGAGTCCTTTTCTGCTCGGTGGAATCGTATCACGTGACTGGCCGCTAGTCGGCGGAAGCAGCCTTTGTAGACGCTACAAGCGGATTTCGCTATTCGGCAATCTTCAACGGCAGCCTAGGATCCGTTTGCAAACATTGGGGCCAAATCCACAAGATCACCAGCGCTAACTTGGCCGATTCTCACCCTAACGGGCGCGTTGACTCGGTGCATCCTGCACCTCGCCCTTCGGGCCGCTTCGCGGTCCAAATCGGCTTCCTGCCGATTTGTCGGCGTCCAAAAACGCTCCCGGCGATTGATGGTAGCCTTACGTTGCCCATGCTTCGAATTATCGAGCAGCCTCACTACGGTTTCCAAACCGTTGATTCTGCAGTGAGTTACGCTTTGAAATACTAATTCGCCACCCACACGATCTACGGACTCCCTGGCTGTTCCTGAAGGTAACTTAGGGTGTTAGGAATCCGCCGCTAACCGTTAAATTGGCTTACCTTCGGTAAGGTAGGGTTGCGAAATCTGTTTACTGAGAATCCGCGTGTCGGTGGCAATTTCGAAAACAGCGATCGGCGCAGTTCCTGCCGTACTCAGACAGGGGACATCCCAGCTGAATCAAATGGTTATTGACCGCTTGGCGGAAATTTGCGGGGTTCGCCAATCCTACGCTGTGCGGTCAATGGCGTTTAGCAAAAAGCGCACTACCAACTTGACTTATTATCGAGTTCCGATAATATAGTAATGTGATTGAAACCTTCGGAAATGCTCTGGCAGAGGATCTGTTCGATGACAAGCGAACGAAGGCCACAAGAGCATTTCCTCCTGAACTTCGCCGGGCGGGCCGGCGAAAACTGCTTTACTTGCATGATGCAAGTGAACTGAGGGATTTAAGAGTGCCACCCGGCAATCGTCTGGAGCGCCTCAAGGGGAGACGGAAGGGATTCCACTCAATCCGGATCAACGATCAATGGAGAGTCGTTTTCCGCTGGGAGGGAGGAAATGCCCTTGATGTGCAAGTTGTAGATTACCACTGACATAGGTAGCAGCAATGGCTAAACAACCGAAAAACCCGTTTCATCCAGGCGAGATTTTGCTCGAGGAATTTCTTGAGCCAAAGGGTGTCACGCAGGCGGCCTTTGCAGAAAAGATTGGCTGGACGAAGACTCGATTAAACGAACTCATTAAGGGGAAGCGAGGCATTACTGCGGCAGCAGCGCTTGACCTCGCTGATGCGCTAGGGACATCGCCGAAGCTGTGGATGAATCTTCAGGCCACTTATGACTTGGATAAGGCAGCGAGGGTCAGGCGGGTTGCCTGACCGGATCCTAAAGATCAGGAAATAGTTGGTCGGGGTGAGAAGATTTGATTCGGATCGCCTGGGGGCGATCCTCACCCTAAAGGGCGCCTGCGGCGTCCAAAACGCTGGGCGTTTTGTGAACTTCCGGCCCCTGCCTCCCGAATCCAGGTCTTGGGTGTTAACTGATTGTTTTTAATGATCAATCAGGAGGCGTCCACGGACAATATTGCAGTACTGTGCATAACGATGCAGGACTGACTCCCGCAAAAGTCCCCGCATGCGAATGTCCGGTCGACACTCTTCGGAGTGTCGTACCGGATATCGAGTAGTTCTTAGCCTTGGCCGACGGGAAGTCACGAAAACTAATAGCGAGCGGGCGGAGTCGCGGATCGATGCTCGGGATTGTAGAAAGGCTTTGACTGAACCTGGCACTCAGCCCAGGTCGAAAGCCACTTCAACTCGCGTTGATAGTCGATGCGCACCCACAATTGCGACGGCAGGCGACCATCGATGTACTCAATATCCGCGAGCGCCAGATTGGCTTTGAGAATCGGCGACCAGGTTGCACACTTTATCTCTCCGATCTGTTTACCGTTCTTGCCATCAAAGATAAACGTCTCGCCGACTGGTTTGTTTCCGTCGACGACGATCTTCTTCAGTCGCCGTCTTGCCGGTCTTGATCTCTCCGCCAGTAGCGACTTACGGCCGGTAAAGTGACCCTTATCCAGATTCACTACCCATCCCAGGCCGACTTCATAGGGCGAGCGATCGTAACCGTCGCGAACTGTTGATTCAGCGGTATTGAAATCGAAACCGGGCATGATGAATCCGGCTTCTATGCGTACCATCTCAAGTGCCGACAATCCCATCGCGTGAATGTCGTATCGCCCTTGTACGCCGAAAATCGCGTCCCACAGTTGCAGTGCATGCGCAGGCTCAGCCCACAGCTCGTACCCGAGGTCTCCTGTATAGCCCGTGCGCGAGACAGTGACAGGAATATCTCCGCAACGCACCTCGGCAATATCGAATGGCTTCAATTGTTCCAGTTCATTAATGCCTGCGATCGCGAGTACCGAGTATGAAGTCGGGCCCTGCACCGCCAGCGCTGCCACTTCATGCGTTTCCACTTCGACATGAACATCAAAACCCATGGAGGACATCAGCAGCCAATCGAGCTGATGATGCTGCGAGCACAGGCGGTAGTCGCGCTCGCCGAGCTGAAACAACGTCCCGTCATCGATGACTTTGCCTTCGTCATTGCACCAGGCAACATAGGTGACACGCCCAGGTCTGAGCCTGGAGATATCGCGGGTGACCAGTCGATCGAGAAACTCACGGGCACCTTTACCTGTAATGCGATACTTCTCCATCGGTGTAAGGTCCATGACCGCGCATCCGCTGCGCACGGCAAAATACTCGGTCGACAGTTTGTCTACAACGCGTGGGACCTTGTAGGTATTCCAGGCCATCCACTCCTCGGTTGTTGACAGCGCGACAAAGCGATCATGGAATGGCGTGCGCTGCAATGCCTGGCGAAAATGCTCGCGATCGATATTCATTTCGCTCCCCCAAGTTTGAGGACACGCTTCGCGGCGTTGCGGCCTGGAAGACCAGTCAGACCTCCACCCGGATGATTTCCCGCACCACACAGGAAGAGCTTTTCTATCGGTGTGTCATACTGCGCAGCGCCATGCAGGGGCCGCATCATAAAAGACTGATGAATTGAAAGTTCGCCATGGTGCCAGTGCCCCTGAACCGCGCGAAATTGTTCCTCTATATCCTGTGGCGTCAATAACTCATGGTCGATGACCAGCGATTTCAGGTCTGGAGAATATTGGCCAAGCTGTGAGATCACTTTGTAGGCGAGTGTCGCTTTTTGTTCTTGCCAACCACCTTCAAGGCTATAGGGAACGAAAGCAACGTTAACGGACATTACGTGATGGCCTTCCGGCGCCAGCGCATTGTTGTGCAGACTGGGTATCGCAATGTCGAGAACCAGATGTTCCGAGTATTCATCGTATTTGGAATGATTAAACGCACGCTCAATGTAGTTCATCGACGGTGCGATCAGGAGGCGATCGCCCATCTGTGGCTCAGGTAGCCCCGAAAATGCCGGCTTGCCGCTGAGCGCAAGATGCAGCTTCGCGACAACGCCGGCACCGCGGATCTGTGTCACTCGATTTGCAAACATCGCGTCGAGCATCGGTGCGCCGACGAGCTTGGTAAATGTAGATCGTGGATCCGCATTCGAGATAACCAACCTGGCCTTCAGCATTTCTCCGGTCGACAGTTCCACGCCAAATGCCTTTCCATTTTCGATAAGAATTCTGTCGACGGGAGCATTGAACCGGAATGTCGCTCCCGCATCCTCTGCGGATTGCGTAAGCGCATGCACCAGTTGTGATCGCCCACCTGACTGGAGGGACATGGGTCCGTTGAGCTCACCCTGTAGCCGCTGCAGCCAGGTCAATACGGTGCCGGGCGTGCGTGGTCCCATGGCACTTCCCATCACGGCGTCGACAGCAATTGCGCCTTTCAGGCGGTCATTTTCAAACACCTCGTTCAGCACATCATAGATATTGATCGCCGCGACGCGCAGGAATTCGTACATCGTTTCGCGGCCTAACCCTAAGCGAATATTCCAGCCGAGTTTCACGAGAGTGGTCTTGTCCGCGAATTCCATGTCCTTGAGTCGAGGCGGCTTGTTTTCAAACAGGGGACGCAGCGCTTTGGCGAAGGCCAGGTACTGCTCCCTGAATTTCGGGTAGGCTTTCTTGTCCGACTCTGGCAGACCGTCACCCGACACGCTGTTGGTGCCGATAGTCAGGTGCTTGCCATTTGCATCAAGTGCGACAGTGTCAATCGCCTTGCCGGACTCATACCCGAACTGCTCGAGTCTGAGGTCGCGACGTATCGCAGGAGCGATGGGATAAGCTACATGCGCGAGCCCGGGAAAGTGATAATTATCACCAATGGTGCGCGGTGCAGACATGCCGCCAGCAGAATCTGCGGATTCGAGGCACAGGACATTCAGCCCGGCGCGAGCGAGATAAGCGGCGCACACGAGACCATTGTGACCTGCGCCGATAATGATTGCGTCTGTACGCTCAGTCATCACTGAACTCATCCGGCGTCGTATCCGGTTTTTTCAGGTCGCGAAGTATCTCGCGTGCGGCGTTGGCGCCGGGCGCACCCATAACGCCACCTCCCGGGTGCGTGGAGGAGCCGCACATGTACATACCTTTGACCGGGCCGCGGTACTGCGCATAACCGGGAAACGGCCGATTGAACATCAGCTGATCGAAAGTCAGCTCGCCCTGGAAGATATTACCTTCGGTCAGTCCTATCTCTTCTTCGAGTTCGCGCGGCGTGCGAATCTCTGTGTGCAGCAACAGGTCTTTGAAATCGGGGCTGTAGCCTGCAATCTGATTGATAACGGCCTGGCCAAACTGATCACGCTTTTCGTCCGTCCAACCGCCCTCGGGTTCCACCGGACAGTACTGCACGAAAACGGTCATCATGTGTTTGCCCGGCGGCGCCAGGCTGGGATCATATTGCGAAGGAATCAGCGTGTCGCAGTAGGGGTCTGCCGACCAGCGATCATCCTTCCAGTCGTCGTAGGCCTTTTCAAGACGCCGCAACGTGTCCGTGAAATGCATGTGGCCGAGCGTTAGCGGCGATCCCTTAGGTAACGACGGGAAAGAAGGCATACTGTCCAGCGCGATGTTCAGTTTTCCGGATGAGCCCCTAATTTTGAAGTTTTTTGCACGCTGCAGCAGTTTTGGTGGCAAATCCTTCTCATCCATCACCTTGGTGAACGTACGCTTCGCATCCAGGTTGGATACGACGATTTTCGCCTGTATTGTTTCGCCTGAAACCAGCTCCACACCGGTCGTCGTGTTGCCAGCGACACTGATTCGTGCGACTTCGGCATCTGTTCGAATTTCGCCGCCGTAGGACTGAAAGGATGAAGCCAGGGCGCCCGATACTGCGCCCATGCCGCCACGTGCGAATCCCCAGGAGCCGATGTTGCCATCAACATCACCCATTGCGTGATGCAGTAACACATAGGCGGTACCGGGCGAATAGACGCCAAGGCCAGTACCGATAATGCTGCCGCCGGAATAGTGCGCGAGAATCGTTTCGTTCTCGAAGTAATTCTCAAGATACTCGGCGATCGACATCGTAAAGAAACGAATGAACTCGTAAATCTGTGATTCACTGAGCTCATAAAACTTCTTCATCAGGTATGCGAATTCAAATACGTCGCGAGGCCGGAAAGAACCGGGGTCCGGGGGTGTCCTCAGAAGAAAACCGCGGATCAGTTTGCACCATCGCAGAACGTCCGTATCCAGGCGAATCGCCGCGTCCGCATCACGAAGGCTGTGGCGCATCAACTCGCGGCGGCGAATGTTTGGGTTGTGGTAACTTCCGAAGTAATCGCCGTCCTCTTTGAACGTCATGCTGCTGACGAGCGGAATCACCTTCAGGCCATGCCGGCCAAGGTCGAGAGCGTTGTATATTTCCGGGCGAAAAAGACTGCAGACGTATGAGCTGTTTGAGTACGTCCAGCCGTCGTGCAGTTCCCGGCTGGCAGTGGCACCGCCCACATACAGGTTCTTTTCAACCACAAGCACGCGCAGTCCCGCTTTGGCTAGAAATGCGGCATTGGTCAGTCCATTATGGCCTGCACCTATGACGATGGCGTCGTAGTCGTTCATCGGCCGAAGCGCTTTACTTCCTATTCTGGGCGGGCCGGAGAATTCTAGCGCATGAGATTAAGGGTTTCCGTGGAGCGTATAGGCGCGGTAGTTCAGTATGAGTGCCATTGCTGATAATCGCACGATTCGAGAGGAGCAGGGCACAAGTCGTGGAGACAGTGCGCAAGGTGTATATGATAATCAGCTGAGTAGCATTGGATCGGAGGCGTTAGCCCATGCTGGACAAAACCACACAGGATTGGAAATCGCTGGCTGCGGACCTCGAGATTGAAGGCCGTGCATTCATCAATGGCCGATACCAGGATGCCCTGGCCGGAGAAACACGTGCGACGATGGCTCCGGCAGACGGTCAGAAGCTCGCCGACGTAACAAATTGTGGCATTGAAGATGCCGATCACGCCGTTGGCATCGCACGTGCTGCTTTTGAAAGTGGCATCTGGGCAGCCATGGCACCTGCCGATCGAAAGATGGTATTGGTACGCTGGGCAGAATTGATCGAGGACCATGCCGATGAGATCGCGCTGCTAGAGTGCCTGGATGTCGGCAAGCCAATCGCCGACACTACGACCGTCGATGTGCCAGCCGCCGTGCGTACGATCCGCTGGAGCGGCGAGGCAATCGACAAGGTTTACGATCAGATTTCACCGGCCCCCACTGATTGTTTGGCGCTTGTTCAACGCCTGCCGCTGGGTGTCGTTGCGGCAATCGTGCCGTGGAACTTTCCGCTCTCCACAACTGCCTGGAAGCTCGCGCCATCTTTGGCGACTGGCAATTCGCTTATCCTCAAGCCGGCCTCGAATACACCACTGTCAGCGCTTCGCATCGCAGGACTGGCCAGCGATGCGGGCTTACCGGATGGGGTGTTGCAAGTGTTGCCGGGTCCCGGAGGAAGTCTTGGCCGCCACCTGGCGATGCACGATGATATTGACGGATTGACGTTCACCGGTTCTACGGAAGTCGGCAAGCAACTCATGCAGTATTCAGGCGAGTCCAACCTGAAGCGCACCTTCCTGGAACTCGGCGGCAAAAGTCCCAACATCGTGTTCGCGGATTCGAATCTGCAAAAGGCAGCCACATTCGCCGCAATCGCGGTGTTTTACAACGGCGGCCAGACCTGTACCGCGGGTACACGACTGATCGTCGAAGAGAGCATTCGGGAGCGATTTGTCGAGATGGTCGTTGCGCAAAGCCAGAACTGGATGCCCGGTGATCCACTGGACCCGGCTACAGCAATGGGCCCAATGATCGACGTGGCGCAGCTAAAAACAGTCGCCGACTACGTTGACATCGGTCGGCAGGAAGGTGCCTCGCTGATGGCTGGCGGCAGTCAAGTCATGGCGGACTCAGGTGGGTGCTATCACGAACCAACTATTTTCGATGGCGTTAACAACAGCATGCGCATCGCTCAGGAGGAAATCTTCGGGCCGGTGATGTCGGTCATTGGTTTCAAAGACGCCGAGGAGGCGGTAGCGATCGCAAATGACTCGATCTATGGCCTGGCCGGAGCCGTGTGGAGCAACAATATCAATACGGCGCACAGGGTTGCCGCAGCAGTGCGGGTTGGGACAATGGGCATCAATAATTATTTCGGTGGTGACATCACCGTGCCGTTCGGCGGGTTCAAGCAAAGCGGCAACGGACGCGACAAGTCAATGCACGCATTTGACGATTACACAGAACTGAAAACAACCTGGATTGAATTCGACTAGCGCGATTTTGACCGGCAGAATCTCTCGATCTTGGTTGAAACCAAAATTCGCGAGCGGCAATGAAAAGCAGGGACCGACAGCTGGGCATGAGTGCGGATATTTCCCGCCGTGATTTCCTGAACGGGATCAGCGTCGCAATCGGCGCTTCATTGTTACCGTCGACGTCGAATGCAATTGACATCGGCGAGCAGGATCTCGTGGGCTACTACCCTCCGCAACTGTCGGGTATGCGGGGTTCGCACGCGGGCTCATTTGAAATCGCACACAGCTTGCTCGACGGCGCAAGCTGGGATGGGGAGGATATTGGCGAAAAGTACGATTTGGTCGTTGTTGGAGGTGGAATCAGCGGCCTATCTGCTGCCTACTTTTACCGGCAGGCCATGGGAGAGGCTGCCCGGATTCTGATTCTCGACAATCACGACGATTTCGGCGGCCACGCCAAACGCAATGAGTTCGAGATCGATGGCCGGTTGATGATTGGCTATGGCGGAACGATGCTTCTGGAGGCGCCTGGCGGCTATCCTGATGTGGCCAAGCGAATGATTCGGGAAATTGGCATTGATACGCAACGATTCTATACGGCTTTCGACCGCGATCTGTATGCCTCATTGGGATTATCAAGTGGCATTTTCTTCGACAAGGAAACTTTCGGATCCGATCACCTGGCCGTTGGTGATGTCACCGATCCGGACATCCTCAAGTACATCCCGCTGTCAGAGGCGGGCAAAGCTGACCTGGCGCGCTTGCTTGCCGACGAACGTCACTACCTTGGCGATCTGGCTCGAGACGAACAGATCGATTATCTCGTGCGTACCGACTACCGGACGTATCTCAAGGACCGGGCCGGCATCGGCGAGGAGGCTCTGAAGGTACTGGAGTCTCGGCCACGTGGCGTATGGGCTATTGGTATCGACGCGCTGCCCGCGAGAACGGCCTGGAGCAGCGGTTATCCGGGCTTTGGAGATCTGGAACTGGGTATACACGCATACGAGCGGGAAGAGACCGAACCGAATATTTTCCATTTTCCGGATGGCAATGCGTCGGTTGCCCGATTGCTCGTGCGAAATATGATCCCTGCTGCAGCTCCGGGCGATGACATGCAAGATATCGTTACGACACGCTTCGACTACCGAATGCTGGACGATCCGCAATCTGCTGTACGCATTCGGCTCAACAGCACAGCGGTGCGTGTTCGGCATATCGAAGACAAGCCCAAAAACCCGGTGCGAGTAACGTACGTACGGGAAGGCGATGCAAAAAGTGTCACCGCGGGTCAGGTCGTAATGGCGTGCTACCACACAATCATTCCCAGACTTTGCCCCGAAATGCCGCAAGCTCAGCGCGCATTGCTTTCATACTCGTTGCGCGCGCCACTTGTCTATACCAATGTCGTGATTCGTAACTGGACAAGTTTTGAAAATCTGGGGCTGCACCGTGCAAGCTGTCCCGGAAGTTACCACCACCGCGTTATGCTCGATTATCCGGTCAGTCTTGGCGACTATCATTGTCCGAAACGACCTGACGAACCGATGGTCCTGCACCTGACTCGGGTGCCGGGCCACCCTGGACTGAGTGCGCGCGAACAGTTCGCCGCCGGTCAGCGTGAATTGCTGGCCACACCGTTCGATACTTTTGAGCGCAATGTTCGGGATCAGCTTGGCAGGATGCTCGGCGATTGCGGGTTTGATCCGGCACGGGACATCGCGGCGATAACGGTGAACCGCTGGCCGCATGGATACGCGTACGGATACGATTCGGTTACCGATCGCGTTGCCTTCGAGCCAAGCCAGTGGCCGGAAGAAAAACGACACTGGGAGAAGGGCAGTCAGCGATTCGGCAACATCAGCATTGCCGCAACCGATGCAGCGTCAAACGCAATGACCGAGTCAGCGATAGAGGAGGCGCACCGCGCCGTTAGCGACCTGTCCCGGGCGAATTAGAATTCACACGCTTTCGCTGGTGCCACATATCACAACAGGTCTTTCATACGATAGTAGAGCATGCCCAGGGCGATTATCTGGTTGCCCATCCATTGTGAACCCGGAATCCGGAAGTGTCTCATGTCGGCGAACAAGTCGAATTTCTCCATCGTGCCGGTAACTGCATCGGATACGATTTCACCCATGATGTGTGTCACGTTCACGCCGTGACCCGAATAGCCATGGCAGTAATAGACGTTATTGTTGATGCGGCCCAGGGCCGGGATGCGGTTAAGCACGATGCCGATCATCCCGCCCCACTCGTAATCGATCCGCACACCTTTGAGCTGTGGGTAAGTCTCGAGCATCCGGGGCAGGATGTACGCCTTGATGCTCGCGGGTTCACGGCCAGAGTAATTGCAACTGCCTCCGTAGAGCAGGCGCTTGTCGGCTGACAGGCGGTAGTAATCTACGATATCGTTCATATCGCAGACGGCGAGGTCCAGCGGATTGATCTCATTGACCACCTCTTTGGACAGGGGCTCCGTGGCGATGATGTAGCTGCCGGCCGGGAAAACCAGGTTGGACAGGTGCTTCGGCTCCAGCATGCTATAGGCGTTGCCGGCCAACACCACGGCGTCGGCTTCCACGTAACCAGTCGGCGTCTTCACTTTCGGGCGGCCGCCATGCTCGATGCCGGTGACCGGCGACTGCTCGAATATCTGCACGCCGAGCCCGTGCGCCGCACGTGCCTCACCAATGCAGAGATTCAGCGGATGCAGGTGGCCGTCGCGGTGACAGAGGAAGCCGCCCATATAGGCATCGGTACCCAGCATGGCGCGGGTTTTCTCCCTGTCCCAAATTTCATATTCGTACGGAAAATTATGGCGGTCTCTATCCGCGGCATATTCCTCGACGTCGGCCAGGTGCCGCGGCTTCAATGCAGTTTCTACAAAACCGTTTTTCAGGTCGCACTCGATAGCATACTTCTCGACCCAGTGATGGATGATGTCATTGCCCCGCCACCTGAGGTCCCACAGCATATCGGCGATGCCTTCACCGTGTTTTTTTCGGATCTTGGCCAGTCCGCTGATACCATTGATCAGCTGGCCGCCGTTCCTGCCGGAAGCGCCCCAGCCGACCCGGTTGGCTTCGATGAGCGCCACGGAATAGCCACGTTCGGCCAGGGTCAGCGCGGTGGCAACACCGGTAAACCCGGCGCCAACCACACAGACATCCGTCGACTTGCTGCCTTCCAGCACCGGGTAGTCGGTGATTTCATTAGCCGTGGCGGCATAATATGAGCTGGTGTGTTCCTGTTTTTGGTTGATTGCCTTCATTGGTGACGCGACACAAACAGGGCTGCACCAAGTCCAATGAACACCATTGGCAGGAATGGCACAGTGAGTTCCAGCCATGCGCCGATTTCTGAACCTGCCAGCAGCTCGAAAGCGATAGGACCCCAGGAGTTTCCGAATACGGCCAGGTACAGGCCCGTCAGGACCATCACTACGGCTATCAGCGGTTTTGCAATCTTAAGCATCAGTCAGGCGGCTCCGTATCATACTGCTCGAGATCGTCGGTAATCTCGTGCCACGATGCCTTCGAGCCCACGTATATATGATATCCTGGAGGGCGCGGCGGGTCGCCGTCGACTGTGCTCATACTTATATACAGGGCCTCAGGTTCTTGTTTGGACTCCACGAAAATGCTGGAGCCGCATTCCGCGCAGAAGACCCGATGGTTGGATTCCGATGAAGCGTATACCTTTATGTCAGTCTCGCCGGATACATAACGAAACTTGTCCCGGGAAACACCGGCGAAAGTGGCATAGGCGGCGCCATGCAGCCGGCGACACTGCGAACAATGGCAGTGACTGAAATCCTCGATATCGCCGTCGACCTCGTACTGAATGCGCCCGCATTCGCAATGTCCGGTAATCATCTGTGCACTCCTCTAATCATGTTGTTTCTTGTTTGCCAAGCAACTCGCCTCGCCATTCGCTGACATTCATTTCGATAGCTGCAAAACCGCCAATCCAGACAAGCTCATCCCAAAGGTACAACCAGTGTGACAGCGTCGCCCAATAAATGCCGATCGCAATGAGTAACAAGTACAAGAAGCTCTGCAGCGCGTTTGCTTTGGAAATTATTGCACCGCCAGTAACGCCCTTGGCTTGCAGGCGCACTACGGTCTCGATTGCGAGCACGATCAGCAGCCAGACAACCGCTTCGATCAAATCAACCCATGCCAGATCCCGTTCGAGGCTCAGTCCCGCCATGTCGCTGACTATCGGATCCCCTGCCAGCCAATAGAAACGGGATTCATTCGACAGCTCGCCGCAGGATTGTTCGCTCACCTCCGTATACTCGAGGTTGTACACGTATGAAACGTCGGCATTAACCATCTCGCACAGGTTCGACACATTCTCTACTGCAACAGTCGGCTGCAGGTTGATTACCGTGACGGCGAATGCGTACACAGTGTGGGCGATCATCACGTAGCAGAACAGACGGACCCCGCGCACGATATGTGAAACCCAACCTGTCCAGTCTTCGTCCTCGACAACGTAGGTTTCCAGCTCGAACATGAACAGCAGAAGAAACCAGGCGGACTCGTCGATGCTGGTGGCAAACTCGCCGGTCCAGTCAAGAAAGGTCGATCCGGCATCCAGTGTATGGACGGCCCTGTTCCAGTCTTCAACAATATAGAACACGAAATTGATGATCAGCAGCGTGTATACCGTCCATTTGATCGCTTGTTGAATCTTGTGCACCTTCGAATCGGCGCCATCTGCTTTTCGTGGGTTCATGCGGGAATCATACTGATGCGCCCCGAGTGCGCGAATCCACGCCTACAGGCATGGACGCTTCACGTTACGCGGCTTCCGTACAGTCCGAATTGATCGGTAAGATATGCCTATGCCAACAGAGCGTTTGTCCATACCAAGAAGCAAGCTGCTTAACAGCTGGGGACTGTTTGCGCTCATTGTGATCCCGATGTGTATTGCCGCTGTAATCGCAATGACAAGAGTTGACTTGTCCAGCCCTTTGGGCGTGTCTGCAATGATTCAGTTCTCGGTTCGCCTTGCCGTTCCGTGGTTGTTTGTTGCGTTCGCTGCCTCGTCGCTCGTCGTAGTTCTTCCAGGAGACTTGAGTCGCTGGCTGCTTCGAAATCGGCGCATCATCGGTTTTTGTTTCGCCGCCGGAATGGCCTGGCAGTTGTTCTTCATATTGTGGATGGTGACTGGATTTTGGGACTACTACATCGAGGAAGCCTACAGTTATTTTGATTTGGCAGAGCAGGTACCCGGTTATCTGATTCTCATCGCGATGACAATAACGTCGTTCAGGTTTGGCCGCAGCAAGCTAAGCGCAAGGCAGTGGAAAAATCTGCACAAGGGTGGAATCTACTTCCTGTGGGGCGTTGTATGGAGTACCTACTGGTTCGAACTTTTTTACTATGAAGACATCCAGGTCATCGACCATGCGTACTACTGGGCTGGATTTGCAGCCTGGGGGGCTCGAATGTTGGCCTGGAGCAAGAAGCGAGCCTTGCAAGCTGCGACTTGAGCATCCTGGATCTTCTACAGTCGATCCTTGATCTGGTAGTACATCACGCCGAGCGCCACCATCGGCTTACTGAGCAAATGTGCCCCCGGAACAAGCAATGGTTTGACGTTCGCGAACAGGTCAAATTGCTCAACGGTGCCGGCGATGGCATCCGCCATAATTCGACCAGCCAGATGAGTAACATTGACGCCGTGACCTGAGTAGCCCTGGCAATAGAAAATATCCGGAGAGATCCTACCGAGCTGCGGCACCCTGTTGATCGGAACGCCGATAGTGCCGCCCCACGCGTAATCAATGCCAATGTTCGCCAGTTGCGGATAGATCCTCGCCAGTTTCGCTCTATGCTTTTTCTTGATGAACTCAGGGTCGTCGCCAAAGTAGTTAAAGCGCCCGCCAAACAGCAGCCGCCTATCCGCACTGAGGCGGAAATACTCCAGGACGAAGTTCGGATCACAGACCGCAAGGTCTCTGGGATTGATTGCTCTGACTACGTCCTCGGAGAGTGGTTTCGTTGCAACGATGAAGCTATTAACGGGGAACATGATGCCGCGTAATTTGCGTTCGAGGAAATGATAGGCATTGCCGGCGATGACGACTGCGTCGGCCGTTACAGACCCCTGTTGTGTAACGACTCTTGGTTTTCCTTCTTTTTCTATGTTGATGACAGGTGACTGCTCGTAAATCGTCGCCCCGTGAGATACGGCGGCCCTCGCTTCGCCAACGCACAGATTCAGCGGATGTAGATGGCCGTTGGCCATGTTCAAAAACGCCCCGATATAGGCGCTGGTACCAATGGTCTCGCAGGTCTCATCCTTAGACAAAATCCTGAACTCATGGGGAAAGTCGGCCGCCTTGAGTCGCTCATAGTCAGTTTCGATGTCGCGAATGTGTCTTTCCTTGATCGCGACGTCCAGATACCCGAACTTAAGGTCGCATTCGATTCCGTATGTCTGTATGCGCTCACGTATAATCTCGTGTCCAGCCCAGCGCAGTTCTCCGAAGACCTCTTCAACATCCCTTCCATGGTGTTTCGCAATATTCTTCTCCCCTGCAATACCGCCGATCATCTGACCGCCATTGCGACCGGAGGCACCCCACCCAACTTTGTTTGCCTCAACGACGTGTACATTGTAGCCGCGCTCGGCCAGGTGCAATGCAGTTGAGATTCCAGTGAATCCTGCCCCAATAATGCAGACATCCGCAGTCTGCTTGCCCAGCAACGGCGCAAAGTCTGTGACGTCGTTGACGGTGGCTGCGTAATAAGAGCCTGTGTGTGTTTGCGGTTGCATCGTGTGTGGGTATCCGTGCCCACATCTCGACGAAACTCTGTGAGCGATGCATCCCGCCCTATAGGGTGCTGTTACGGAATCAGTGGGCCTTCTTCAATTGTGATCGACGATACTGGGCGGGGGTTTCCCCGACGCACTTCTTGAAAGCGGCGTAGAATGCTGAATTGGAATTAAATCCGACCGTGAACGCAACGTTCAACACGGCCCCACTTTGGCCGTCAAGCTGGGACAGCAAGACTTTGGCGTGTTCAATCCTGTGCTGATTCAGGTAGTCAAAGAAACTCATACCGCATCCTGAATTGATGACCTGGGACAGGTGGTTGACCGAACAATTAACAGCACTCGCAAGCTTCGGTAACGTCAGGTCTGGCTTCAGGAAAACCTGTTGCGACTGCATGATCTGTTCGAGCCGGTTTTTGTACTCGAGCATCTGTTCGCTGTTCAGTCCAGACTTTGCGTACTTGCGCTGCTGGATTTCGTGAGACGTCATTTGAGCCAGACTGGAACGTTGGCCTGTGCCGGGAGCATTGTAGTAATCGATGATCGTCACTGCCCCGTCGTGATGCAGTGTTACGAATTCGGCACCGCGATAGGTATTCGAATATCTGCCTTGCTTGCCTTTGCCGGACGGTACGATCTCGTACTGAAACGCAACAGTGTTATTGTTCGTCAGGATATCCCCGATCAACTCGTACCGGTGTCGGATCCTGGAGAAAAAACCGGTCAGGTAGGTAATCAGCTCGTCGTGCGAGCGTTGGGCGTTCTCCGGGATATCGCAGTAGATCCCGTCATCGGTAAGATGGTCCGCCACGCCTTTCGGGTCGCGGTGGTTCCAGGCGTCGAAATAGCTTTCCACAAATTCTGTCGCGTACATGAGAGGTTCCCCGACATCTGAGCTTGGATTATACATCTACCACAGCGTTGCAAAAATCTTCAGTCCAGATTGACATATGCGGCGGTCGCAATGCAGATTAGTCTCTCAAACTGGCTTTGTTGTGGGGTTTCTGGTGAAAAAAATCGTAGGCCGGATCCTGACGGTACACGCTGGATCGAACGATGATCTGAGCAAGGAAGAGCATGCGACGATTCAGGTCGAACTGGATGGTGTCGTCGGTGACCGCCACAAATCGTATGAACGAACGACCTGGGCGGGGGACAAGCAGCCGGAGGGCACGACCCGCCGCAATGAGCGGCAGTGGTCTGCCGTTTCGATCGAGGAGCTGGCCGAGATTCAGGACACAATGGACCTCAGTGAACCGCTGACCGCGACGGATCTGGGCGCGAATCTCTGTTTGACAGGGGTCAAGGAACTGTCCCGCTTGCCGAAAGGGACCTTACTGAAGTTTCCGTCAGGCCCCGAATTGATGGTCGAGGAATACAACCCTCCTTGCCACGACATGGGCAAGAAACTGGCATCAAAGTACACAAGCCGTTCGGGCGAACCGCTGTCATCGACCGCGTTTTCCAAAGCGGCAAAACTCACCCGCGGCATTGTGGGCGTAGTCGAGGTGGCCGGTACCATCAATGCGGGCGATGAGGTGACGGTTGAGCTATATGAAGCGCCAGCCTGGCTGGCGCGATCGTCGGTCCGAGGAGGAGGGGCGCGGCATGGTATCCCCGCTGAATGACCCGAAGCTGGAGGCCCTGCTCGATCGCTTGCATGCACAGAGCGATTCGCAAGCAGACGAGACAGACGCGTACTTCGCGGAACGAGAGCGAGATGGATCGCTCGACTATGAGAACTTTTGCGACGACGATATGCATCGCTTCCTCTCGGACAAGATGGTTGCTCTTGACCGGGACAAGGCAGTGTTTTGCTACCTGCTCTGCCGTTCCTTGCGAGCGACGCGCGTCGTCGAAGCCGGTACTTCGTTCGGGATATCGACTCTGTATCTGGCGGCTGCTGTGCGCGACAACCAGATCGAGGATGGCGTGGTGATCGGTACGGAGCACGAACCCCGTAAGGTGGAAGTTGCCCGCGAGAACTTCAGAGAAGCGGGTCTGAGCGAATTTATCGAGCTCCGCGAGGGCGATCTGCGGCAGACGCTCCAGGACGTCGGTGGACCGGTGGATTTCATGCTGGTCGACATCTGGGACGTGGCACTGGAGGCTCTCGAGCTGGTCTCCCCGAGCCTGCGTCCTGGAGCTATTGTAGCGTGCGATAACACCACGGCGGACGCTGCCGAGTATCGCGGCTACTTTGAGTTCGTGAATGACCCGAGCAATCGGTTTCGTACAATGACGGTCCCATTCCAGGGCGGTTTCGAACTCACAGTGCGTGTCTGAGCGCAAATGATTTTTGCATCGACCGTCATGGCGCCCATCATGTTGCCCGGTCAATAATCGCCGACTAATAAGTGGGCGGCGGCGTTGCTCGTGCCCGGGCCGGTGCCCAGAAGGGTTTTTGTATGCGCGTACACTTGGCCACCCGGCTGTACTGGCGTAGTTCCTTTTCGTAGTAAATCTCCGCCCACAGTTCACCTTGCAGGTGCTCTGTCTTAATCATTGCCAGCGCGATGTTTGCCTTGACCGCTGGTGACCACATTGCCGAGGTAACGTAGCCAATTTCCTGCGTGCAACGCTTGTTCTTATAGATGAAAGATCCCTGGGCTGCTTTATTGCCCTCGATGTCGAGCTTGGTCAAGGTGTATTTCGGGCCGCGTTGCTTTTCTCTCAACAATGCGCTTCGGCCGCTGAAGTGTGGCTTGTTGAAGTCCACCAACCAGCCCAGGTTCAGTTCGAACGGCGTCTGGTCGTGCTCAAAGTGGACGGTCCTGAGCGCTTCATTGAATTCCATTGCGGGCATGATGAAAGCGGCCTCAAGCCTGACCATATTGGTTGCGACCTCACCGTAGGGCTGAATGCCGTAATCGTCGCCCGCGGCATAGAGTTTATCCCACAGTTCGAGGGCGAGGGCTGGCGGAATCCAGAGTTCATAACCGAGATCGCCAGTGAAACCGGTGCGCGACACCATGAGAGTGTCGCCGTGAAACGGAAATCGCATGATATCGAATGCTTTCGCGGTGTCGATGCCAACCAGCCCCATTTTCTTGAGCACGGCACACGATGTGGGTCCCTGTAGGGAGAGTCCAGCCAGCTCATCGGTCACGTCTCTGACACTGACGTCATCGAACCCAAACGCGCTTTTGGCAAGCCATGCAGTACACGGGCTACCGCAGGTCAGCATGAACTCGTCGTTGGACAGTTTGAATATCGTTCCGTCGTCGATCACGCGCCCTTCGTCGGTACACCAGACGCAGTAGGCCACGCGATTGAGATTGAACTTCGTAACATCCCTGGTCACCAAGCGATTCAACATGGCTTCGGCATCACGCCCACGAATCTGGTATTTCTGCATCGGACAAATATCGTAAGTGGCGCAGGTATTGCGAACGCAAAAATACTCGTACTCCGCGTCGTAGTAATACTCAGCAAATTTGTAGCCATTCCACGCAGACCAGGCATCCCGAATATTCAGGACCTTCTGCCTGGGGTAGAAAGGGGATAGCTTCAGTCGTTCGCCGGCGTAGGGATCAGTCGTATTCATAAGCTATTCGTCGTAGAAGTCGTCCTCGGGAACGGTATTGGGGCGTCGCAGATCCATGAGTATCTCGCGTGCTGCATTCGCGCCACAGGCGGACGAGACACCACCTCCCGGGTGTGTCGATGACCCGCACATGTAAAGGTTTTTGACCGGCATACGGTACTGTGCATAACCGGGGAATGGTCGGTTGAACAACAGCTGATCAATCGTGAGTTCTCCCTGGAAAATATTGCCTTCCGTCAATCCGATCTCCTGTTCAATTTCATGCGGCGTGCGAACCTCCATGTGTACGATCAGGTCCTTGAATCCCGGACTGTATCGTTCAATCTTGTCGACGACGGTTTGGCCAAATTGGTCGCGTTTTTCCGGCGTCCACGGCCCGTCAGCGAGCTTGGGCGGGCAGTACTGTATGAAATTCGACATCCAGTGTTGACCCGGAGGTGCGACGGTTGGATCCCAGGCCGACGGTATGACTGATTCGACAAACGGATCATCGGACCAGCGGCCACGCTTCCAGCAGTCGTAAGCGCGCTCCATGGTTTCCAAAGAGCCCGTGAAGCCCTGTCCGCCGCGATTGATGTAGCGGTTCTCCGGCACGCCCGTAAATTTCGGCATTCCCGACAGCGCGATATTTACCTTGCCGGACGAGCCACGAATCTTGAAGTTGCAGGCTTTCTCGTAGATGCCTTCCGGCAGGTCTTTCTTGTCCATGATGCGGGTAAACGTCCGCTTCGCATCCAGGTTCGATACGACGATACGCGACCTGATCTCGTCACCGCTCTCGAGCACGACACCGACTGCCTTGCGCTTTTTCACGAGTACCTGCTGCACACCGGCGTTGGTTCGAATCTCGCCACCGTGTTCGACCAGTGCACCGGCAATAGCCTTTGAAATGGCACCCATACCACCACGCGCGAGGCCCCACGCGCCGATATTGCCATCGACGTCACCCATGACATGGTGCAGCAAGATGTAGGAGGAGCCGGGCGAGCAAACACCGAGCGCCGTACCGATAATACCCGGGCTGGCCATCGCGGCCTTGACCAGGTCATTTTTGAAATAATCCTCGAGAAACTCCGCCGCGCTCATCGTGAAGAAACGCACGTACTCGTAGATTTCCTTTTCGCCCAGAGCCCAGAGTTGCTTGGCGAAAAAAAGCAGTTCCCTGATATCCCGCGGCCGGAACGAGGTCGGATCGGGCGGTGTGCGTAGTAATGTTTTACGGATGAGTTGTGAATAGCGCGTCAGATCCGTCTGAAAGCGATGCATCGCGTCGGCATCGTGCGGTGAGTGGCGCATTAGCTCAAGCTGCGCTGCCTGTTCATCGTGATAGGAGAAAAGTCTCTCGTCGCCATCGCCGAAGTTTATGGTTCCAAGGTAGGGTACAAGTAGTAAGCCGTGCCGGCCCAGGTCCAGGTCGCGGTGCAGCGCCTGCCGCAGCATGCTGCAGACATATGAAGAGCTCGAGTAGGTCCAGCCCTCGTGAAGTTCCCGCGAAGCAGAGGCGCCGCCTATATAGTCGTTCTTTTCAAGCACGACAACGTTCAGTCCGGCTTTCGCCAGGTAGGCGCCATTCGTCAGGCCGTTGTGGCCTGCGCCGATGATGATTGCGTCGTAGTTGCTCATCGCAGGATCTCCCGCGCAGCGTTGTGCCCCGCGGCTCCCATGATGCCGCCGCCCGGATGGCAGCCCGCACTGCATAGGAACAGACCGGGTACTGGCGTTCTGTACTGTGCGGCCTCATAGGTTGGTCGCATCATAAGCATCTGATCCATGGCGAGTTCGGCGTGATGCCAGTGGCCTCCCGTCACACGATAGTCTTGCTCCAGGTCAAACGGCGTAAGAAATTCCCGATGTATGATTTGCTCACGGATGCGCGGCGCATAATTAGCGATCGTGTCGATGCTACGTTCGCAGATCAGGTCACGAGCGGCGTTGGTCCACCCTCCCTTTAGTCGATACGGCACGTACATGACGTGAGCCGACAGTACGTGTTGCCCGGCCGGTGCGAACGATGCGTCGTGCACACTCGGAACGACAATTTCCATCACCGGTTTTGTCGGGCATTCGCCGTACTTGGCGTCATCAAACGCGAATTCGATGGCGTCCATGTCCGGTGCAATGATCATTCGACCGTCAGCCTGCTGGAGTCCGTCGAACTCCGGCAACTCATTCAGTGCAAGATGTAACTTTGCGACATAGCCATCGCATCGCAATCGCCGGATTCGGTTCGTGAAGCCAATATTGAGGTATTCGACACCGACGAGGCGAAGGAAGGTCCTTTGTGGGTCGGTGGCCGAGATAACGTGATCAGCCTCGATCTTTTCGCCGTCGGCCAGTTGTACACCCTTCGCAACCAGGCCATCGGCGCTCCCGTCAATCAATATGCGACTGACTTCTGTAGAGCATCTGATTTGCGCACCTGATGCCGAAGCGGCGTTGTTCAAAGACTGAACCAGGCCGTCAACGCCACCTGCCGGAACAGCGTGCGTGCCCCTGGATGCCCCGGCCATGCGATACAGCATTGCGAGTACTGCACCATTCGGTGATCGCGGAGCCAGTTTCGAACCAATGAGTCCGTCCCAGCTGAGTGTTGCCTTGAGGATGTCATTATCAAAATGCTCATCCATCAGGTCACGGGCTGGAAGAGAGACAATGCGCATGAATTCCCTCATATCCTTTTTACCGATACGACGAATGTTGAGACCAATGTGTGCAAGGGTCATCAATTCGGCGAGGCTGTTGTTGCCTATACGCGGCATCGTTTTGAGCCAGAAAGGCTTCAGCACGTCGGCAAATCGGTGCATAAGTCGGGAATAGTCGCGATAGGCATTCGAATCGTCTGCACTGGCTCCGCTCAATGAATCCTCGAGCAAGACAACGTGCTCTTTGTCGGCACTCAGCCCGACCGTCGGCAATGGTTTCGATGTTGTCTCAAAGCCATGTGAGGCGAGATTGAGGTCGCTGGCTATTTTCCGCGAGAAGTGGCTGACTGAATGTGCGACCGACGCGTGAAAACCAGGATGAAATTCGCGGCTTGCGCCAAGCCCGCCTGGTGTATCGGATGCTTCGAGCACAAGCACGCGTTGGCCGCCCTTTGCCAGGTAGGCAGCGCAGACCAATCCGTTGTGTCCTGCCCCAATAATGATCGAGTCGTACCGATCCAATCTTGTTCACCGGTTTTTTTTGCTTATTTACCGAATCCTTACGCTAGTCTCTGGATGCCTGTAAGACTTCCACGCCTATACGCTCAAACCCTATCAGTGCGTGCAAACAACGGCAGCGTGCCGAGGCGATCCTTGAATTCGACTTCCTCACCGTCGCTGTTTCTGAGTGGTTCGGGTGGATCAATTTTCTGCGTGAGCGGTGTGACGACGAGAATTGTTATTAATCCGGTCATCAGCCCCAACAGGTCGCCCGGCAGGTCAGGGGCATACATGATCGCCAGAAACCAGGTCAGAAACCCGACTGCCATGGATGCCAGTGCGCCGCTTCGATTTGTGCGTCGCCACCAGACCCCGACGATGAACGGTACCGTTACACAGACTAGTATCACGGAGTTGGCGTCCAGTATCAGGTTGTAGACAACCTGAACCTTGAGGGCCACGTAGATAGCGATGCCGCCGAATATCGGTATGGCAGCACGCGTCCAGAACAGTCGAAGCCGGTCAGAAGCCTGTGGCTTGAACAATGGCAAAATGTTGGTGCTGAATACGGCCGAAGCCGCTAGCAGCGAACTGTCAGCGCTACTCATAATCGCAGCCAACAGTGCGCCCACGAAAATCGCAATGGCGACCGGATGCAGGTGCGCGATCGCCAGCTCTGGAATGACGGTCTCCGGATCGGTGAGGCCGGGCATGGTCACACTTGCAATGATGCCAAGCGTTACCGGAATCATGCCGAGCGACAGGTGACCAAAACCCGCCAGGTAAAACGAGTTCTGGGCAGTCCGCTCGTCCTTCGCGGAAAAGGCGCGCTGCAGCAGGGTCTGCGCCGTAACGTCGGCCAGACCGAATATCAGCCAGGCACGGATATAATTCAGCCAGATTCCGGCCGTATGGACGGCCGGCATCATGCGAAACGTGTCTTCGGGCAGATGCGGGGCGATATTTCCCCAACCGCCGACGTCGATGAGCACGACGACGAGCAGCGATACCAGTCCTAGCGCGATGATGATCATTTGCACGAAATCGGTCAGCGCGACTGCCCACATGCCGCCCGCCGTCGTGTAGATAAACACGACGATAGCCCCGCCCATGATCCCCAGTTCGAGAGGCACGTTTGTCAAAGTTTCGAATACGAAACCGAATGCCACGAGCAATCCACCGGTCCACCCGACATTTGAGGATATCGAGCCGATAGCAGCGATTGTGGCAGCCGTCGTGCCATAACGGTTCTGAAAGAATTCAATAAACGTCAGCAGGCGCAGCCTTCGAAAGATTCGCGCGAAGAAAAAGCCCACAATAAATAGACATAGCGCGCCACCGAACGGGTCGGCGATTACTCCTAGCAGGCCATGCTCGTAGGCTGCGCCGGCAGCGCCCATCATCGTGCCGCCGCCAAACCACGTCGCGACGATCGTGGCACCGAGTATCCATATCGGCATCTTTCGTCCGGCAACAATGAAGTTCGCGGTGCTGCCGGTCCTTTTCGACGCGTAGATACCAATCGCCAGCATCATGACCAGATACAGCCCGACGCCAATGAAGATAATCGTCTCGGTACTCAATGAAGCGCCCCTGTTTCACCCTGAAATGAGTCGTTTTCCGAACTAAGCGTACTATACGTTTCGCACGCCATCCTCGGTCAATTTCCTGACGCACAGGAAAGCCTCCTTGCGTCCATGGAAACCGATATTTACCCGAAGAACAAACCAGAGTTGGCAGGAAAGGTTGATGGCGCCATAGGGGAAGGCTCATCGTTTCATGCGGAATTCGGTTACTACGCGCAGGGTGTTGGGCCCGAGACGGCAGTGCTTCCCAGAGGGCGGGGAAAACGCCTGGTAAAGGTCAACAATGAGAACACCAGTGGCGTGACGGGCCTCTGCCTGGAGGTGCACGATCTTGCGATATTTAGATACGTGGCGGGGCGACCAAAAGATCTGGAATTCACGCGAGAGCTGGCCAGACATAAGATGATAGACAGAAATACGCTGATCACGCGCCTGAACGACACCAAAATGTCGAAAGCGGATCGGTCCAGAATCAAGTCGAGAATTCAAGCCAACTTCTGATGCGAACTCCAGAGTTGGTCGGAGTACGAAGATTTAGCGGCGGGCTTCCTGTCCGCCGCCTTTTTTCCGATGAAGTCGGCCTTCCGGGGGCTACGGCACTGAAAGTGTGTGCCACGTCCCAGATTATGTCTGCAGGCGTGTTCTATGCTGCGAAGACTTACGGCAGCTGCACGTGACTCGATTCGGCACCGTGGGGCCTGGTTGACGTCCAGATTGGGTTAGCTCCGCCGGTCCGAAAAGCGCGTGCACTTGTATTTAAAGGTGATTCCATGCGAAACACAGTCCTATTTTCAGTCCTGGCGTGCATTGGCGCGTCTTTTGGCGCAAGTGCGCAGGACCAACACTCGAACACTTCAACGATGCCGCAGGGCGAATTGCAGATCGAGATCCAGTCGCCGTCCACGGACTTCACTCCGGCCGAAGGAGAAACGACCGTTGAGGTAGAGGGCATCGCTTCGGCCATCGGCGGCGTGCGTTACATCGACATGATGTTCGTATTGGATACGTCGTCGAGCCTCCGCAGCACGGATCCGAATGATTTTCGCTCGGCAGGAGCCATCGGCCTGGTCAAAAACCTTTCGCCGAAGAGCGATATCAAGATCGGTGTCGTCAGCTTTGATAGCAAGAGTGAACTCGCGCTGCGCTTGACGTCCGACCGCGACATGGTTGTCCAGGCGTTACGGGACTTGCCCCGATCCGGCAGCACGAATCTCGCCGCTGGCATTCTTTCCGCACTTGCGGAACTCGTGCAGAACGGGCGTCCGGACTCTTCGCGCGTGATCATGCTCTTTACCGACGGCAAATCGAACAGGAGTAAAGCGCTTGAGGCGACGCAAGAGACACAGAGATACGGCATTACGATTCAAACGCTTTTGCTCGGCTCGAGCAAAACGGGCGCCTCGATTCTCGATGAAGTATCTGAGGGAACTGGTGGCAGTTTCGTCCAGGTAACGGACCCGACAAGGCTTCCCGATGCATTCCTGAATCTTCGCACTACGGGCGTGGACACCGTTATGCTGAGTGTAAATGGATCGGATCCCGCACCCGCGAAGCTCGCAGGCGGAACATTCACGGGCAACGTTCCTCTTGAGGTGGGAGAAAATCGTATCGTTGCATTGGCGAGGAGTCTGGACGGGCAGACACGGGAATCCGTCGTAACTGTGAGCGTGCAGGACGCGAGCTGTGCGGCCCTGGAGGTAGCAGCAGTAAAGGACGGGCGCTCTGTGTTGTCCCTCAGCGACCGATCAGTCGAAATCGTCGTTGATGCGTCGAGGAGCATGTGGGGACGCATGGACGGCCAACCCAAGATGGTGGTTGCCAAGGAGATTCTGGAGGACGTTTCCTATTGGTTCCCCGAGGACCTGGATCTCGCACTCCGCGCTTACGGAAGCACCAGCCCGACCGACAACGTCGACTGCGCCGACTCGACGCTACTCGTCCCGTTCGGGGATGAAAACCGGGAACCCATTCGCGCAGCGATTGCCGGCTTGCGGCCGTTGGGGCAGACGCCGATCGCTTATGCGCTGAATCAGGCGGCCCGCGATTTCACCGCGCTACAGAGCGACCGCGCAGTGGTTCTGGTCACCGATGGCATCGAAAGCTGCGGCGGCGACCCTATCCAGGCGGCGCGAGAGCTTCGCGAGCAGGGCATCATTGTGCACTTGATTGGTTTCGGGCTCGGCACTGCTGCCGATGAAGATGCGGCGAGCCTGCGAGCCGTCGCCAATGCATCCGGCGGCCGTTACGTCACCGCGGGTAGCGCCGAAGAACTCAAAGAGGCGTTGGCGCAAACGGTAGCTACCTCGTTCAGCGTGTTCAAAGGCAGCACAGAAATCGCGAGCGGATCGCTCGGTTCAAACAAACGTCTGTTTCTGCCTGAGGGGGAATATCGGGTTCAGCTCGACAGTTCGCCGCCGCAGAACGTGCAGATCAGCCTGGCTCCCCGGGATCGTGTGACGTTGACACTACAAAAACTAGGAGGTGTCGTGTCTCATTTCGAGCGCCGCGATCGTATCCAATACAGATCCTGCGATGACGTCGTCGCATCAATCCAGCGCCTGGAACGCAGCAAGGAAAATAAGCAACCTATGCAGTCCTCGATATACGAGTGATCCTGGACCCAACTTCGCTCTGCCTACGAGCCGGCAAATTACATCGTCATTCGTGACGGGGGCGAGAAGATTTGATTCGGATCGCCTAGGGGCGATCCTCACCCTAAAGGACGCCTGCGGCGTCCAAAACGCTGGGCGTTTTGTGAACTTCCGGACCCTGCCTCCCGAAGGCATTAGGGCGTTTGTAAGCAATTGTTTTTAATAGACATGCTGGGGACGCCCGCGGACACAATAGCCTAACGGGTCATAACGAATCCGTACTGATCCCGGCAATTTTCCGGCACCGCAAACGTGGCCCGTACAAAAAAAGCGGCCGTTCACCCGGCAGCAATAAGCACAATCCACAGCTTGACAACTAACCGAATTCTCTTAGATTAACTCTAAAATCGAGTCCGCCTAAAACCGGCAAGGAAAATGACTGCATCGGCGAGCAAGGCCGCCACAAGAGTGCTGCTGGCAACGGTACCGTTGTGTCTCATCGGCACCGCCGGCGCTGTCAACGTGCCCCATGACCGGCTCGAAGAATCCGCCACAAAACTGCCCACCAACGGCGATGACCCGTTGGCGGTGTGCTGTCGCACCCGTTTTTTTGACACGGCAGTTGCGCGAGCAGGGCTACCACAACGCACGGGTATTATGCGGCGAACAGATTTTCTGGAGCGACGGACTGGCGGTATTCGACTGCGCCGCCGCTGCACTTAAAGCCTAAGGACTGGCGTTATCCAAACGAGAGGGGAACTAATAATGCGAGCAATCCTGTTAGTCATGGGCTTATTGATAATCAGCAACGCGCTGGCCGACCCCATGCTCGGCCTGCCGCCGGTGCCCGTGCCCGCCGACAATCCACAGAGCGACGCGAAGATCGCATTGGGCGATCGGCTTTTTAATGACGTACGCTTTAGTGCCACCGGCCTGGTGAGCTGCGCCACCTGTCACGCACCGGAAAAGGCCTTCACGGATGGGCCGTTGAGTGTGTCCGAAGGTATCAATGGACTAACCGGTACCCGCAACGCCCCTACGGTGATTAACGCCGCCTATAACAGAACCCAGTTCTGGGACGGCCGTTCTCCGGATTTGGAAGATCAGGCGCTGCATCCGTTCCTGAATCCGGTGGAAATGGCGCTGCCCAATCACGATGTCCTGTTGGCTATCGTCCGCGGGGACGCCAACTATGTGAAGGCGTTCAAGCAGGTATTTGGCGTCAAGGCGGGCGACATCACCATGATCGAAGTGACCCGCGCCATCGCCGCGTTCGAGCGCACCAAAGTGGCCGGTAACTCGCCATTCGACCGTTGGTATTTCGGCGCTGAAGCGGACGCCATGAGTGAAGCAGCGGTGCGTGGATTCGACGTGTTCCTCAAGGACGGACGCTGTGTGTCGTGCCATACCATTGAGCAGGACCATGCGGTGTTTACCGATCACCTGTTCCACAATATCGGCATCGGCATCAATAACATCCAGGAAAAGGTACCGGCACTCGCCCGGGCTTTCCTGGTGGCGAAGTCTGAGGGTGTCGACGTAGACGTTGCTGTGTTGTCGGATGCAGATACGTCTCATCTCGGGCGTTTAGCCGTGACCGACGATCTGAGTATGGTCGGGTCATTCAAAACATCGACGCTGCGCAACATTGCCGTGACCCCGCCCTACATGCACGACGGCAATCTGAAGACGCTCCGTGAAGTCGTGGAGCACTACAACAACGGAGGAGTGACCAACGAGGGTGACCGGGTCAACGACTTTATAAGCGGCGGAATTCGGCCCCTGAATCTCACGGAGCAACAAATCGACGACCTGGTCGCGTTCATGGAGGCCCTCACCAGCCCCGCGTTCGTCAACGCAAACACCAAGGCGGAAAACAACATGGGAGGATCGAAATGAACCAGCGTAGACAAATCCTTAAGGTTGCGGGCTCGGGGTTCATCGCCGGCATGCTGCCCGTCAGCCTGGTGCGCCTGAGTCACGGCGCCACACCGGAGCAGGATTTCACGTTTGCCTATATCTCCGATTCCCACATCCAGCACATGACGGGCAACCAGTTCGTGCGCAACTGGGATCGCGGGTTGATCCGTGCAGTCGCAGAAACCAACCTGCTCGAGCCGAAGCCCGACTTCGTGATGTTCGGCGGCGATTTGGCTCAGTTGGGAACCAAGCCGGAGCTGGATCACGGCGCCGAGCTGCTAGCCGGTCTGAACTACAAGAACCATGTCGTGATGGGTGAGCACGACTATTATCTGGACCTAGGTGAGTATTGGAGCGAACTCTACGGCGATCAGTATTACAGTTTTGACCACAAGGGCGTGCACTTCGTGGTGCTCAACAGCATTCTCACCTACGACGACTGGACCTTCGACCGCTGGGAGTCGGGCGAGCGGCGCATGGCGGAAATGGCCGGCCTCGACAACCCAAACGGTTCCCCGTTCATGGTGGGCAGCAAGCAGCTCAAATGGTTGAAGAAGGATCTAAGCAAACTTAAGAAGGACACTCCAGTTGTCGTCTTCTCCCATTCGCCGCTGCAGAAGATCTACAAGGGCTGGAATTTCTGGACGGAGGACGCCGAGCAAGTTCAGGTGATCCTGAAGCCTTTTGCGAAGGTCAACGTCATCTATGGTCACGTGCACCAGATCCAGTACAACCAGATCGGCAACATTGCATTCACATCAGTGATGGCGACGGCTTGGCCCTGGCCCTATCCAGAAAGCTATGCTCAGGCGGAGAGTCACCTGCCGGTGCTCACCGTCCCTATGAACCGCGGCGATCCCTTCGACGAGCGCGATGCCACCGGCTGGCAGTTCATTAATATGCACACCGGACGGGTGGATCTCCATTTCAACCTGTACAGCAATGAGAACCGGGTCGTTTCGTTCAACGAACAGAAGGGTCATCCCGAGGACACAAGCTTCGCGGACGCTGGCCATCGCACCACGCCTCAATCCCATTATTAGGAGACAAGAACGATGAAGAAGCTCGCCATAACGGCCATCGGTATCGCCGCGATAGGATTGCAATCCGGTGCAGCGCTGGCCGATGAGTTTACCCAGGAAGACGTGGACCGCTGGATGGACCAGTTCGAGCAGGTTGCCGCAGAGGGTCGCGCCCACTGGACCGATGGCAACCTGGGTACCAACGGTGTGGCTTGCGCTCAATGCCATCCCAACGCCGCCAATACTCATCCGGAAACTTATCCCAAGTTTCAGAAGCAACTCGGCCGGGTTGTGCACCTGTGGGAAATGATCAACTGGTGCCTCCGCAATCCCCTGGAAGGCGAGGAGCTAGCGGCGGACGATCCGAAAATGATCGCCCTGCAGGCGTATGTCTACAAGGAACGCCGCGGTGTAAAGCTCGACCCGGGCAAGCACTGACGAGTCGAGAGCGCATTGTCATCGACATCCTGAGCGATGCGGGCAACCGAATTGCCGGAGAAATGGGGCTGGTTTTCGAGTTACCGCGGGCGCTACGTCCTGTCTACGAAAAGATCGGCATCGACCTTCCTGCCTACAACGGCGACAATAGCTTCCAGCTGCCTGTACCTGCAACCTGCATCGTCGGTCAGGATGGGGCGATTGTTTACCACTTCGTGAACGCCGATTATAACCAGCGTTTGGAGCCGACGGAGATAATTGCCAAGCTCACCATGCTTTACGGACGTGATAAGCAGGCTGCGCGGGCATGACGCGGGAGACGTCCTGTTGCGCAGGGTGCCCCTGTGCCACCGGGTAGCTCGCCAAACTAATTCTGCTACGCAGATATCTTGGCTGCCAGGCACTTGTGCGCAACCGTAGGCAGCGATCACGAAAGAACAAAATGTGAGAACAACCAGTCCGTCTATCGGGTCGATATTCTCGTAACCGCAAATGACGCTAACTCGCCGCGACTAATCGTCGGGGCAAGCGTGGAAATACATTGTCAGGCGGCCTTGAGGCTATGAGGTAATTCGAACTCGAATCGAGTGCCAGAGTTAAGAGCGCTGACGACCGTGATGCGGCTGTCGTGCAGATCGAGGATTCGCTTGACGATAGCCAATCCCAGTCCCGATGAGTTGGACCCTGCCTCTTCACCGCCGAGCGCCCGGTAGAAGCGGTCGAAAATTCGAGGCACGTCTTTCTCGGCAATGCCCGGGCCATTGTCCGAAACGGCGACAGCCACGGACTCTGATTGCTCAGTAATGGATATCGTGACATCGCCGCCCGCCGGTACAAACTGAATCGCGTTTCGAACCAGATTTTCGAGGACCCGTTGGATCAGCCCGATGTCGCCCATTGTGTTTGCGGCTTGCGCATCAACGTCGACATGCAATGAAATATTCTTGCGCTCCGACTCGATTTGAAATTCATGTGCAATGTCCTGCACGAGTTCGGGAAGCGAGAAGGACTCGACATTTGGGGTAACGCTGCCCGCATTCAGCTTAGAAAGCTCGAACAAGTCGCCGATCAGAGACCCCAATCGAATAGTGTGCTTCTGTGCAATACGCAGATAGCGATCGCGATCTTCGGCGGACATCGAATCGCTTTTGATAATAAGCGTCTCGATATAGCCCTGTATCGCGGACATTGGTGTCCGCAAGTCGTGCGAAATATTGGACACCAGCTCGCGTCGCAGCCGATCGTTTTCTGTGAGCTGGTCAATTTGCTTTCGAATCTGGGCAGACATATCAACAAATGTGTTCGACAGTTCGTCTATTTCGTCCCCATTATCGCGAGCCGTGGGTAAAGTTGGTTCAATCTCGAATTTCGAATCGGTGACGCGCTGCATTTCGCTGTTCAGCCGCTTTAGACGACGTGTGAGTAAGCCGAATACGAGCAGCCCAACGATCGCTGTGAACAATACGATGCCGGCAATCGCAAAAAGGCTAACCCGCGCGACATAGGAATCACCAATGTTGTTCGCAAGCGTTTCATAGGTTTGCCCGCCGAGCACAACGTAAAGATAGCCTTCGGTGCCGACCTCGGAGGTCACCGGCCATGCTGAGAAAACTTTCTGCGTTGAGGGGCTTCGCGGGTCGTCACCACGTAACGGAAATCGGTTGTTGCCATCGATCAGGCTGAGCACGGGTTGCAGATCGACACTAGACTTCACTACGGTTTCTTGCGGAAGGTTATGCCCCAAAATATTGCCGTCAACATCCAGCAGATAAATCTCCGCCGTTGGGTTGATGACCATCGCGTGGCCGGCGAGATCGCGAAGGCTTTCGAGGTCGGGCGAACCATTAGAAATTAGCTGCCGCTGTTGTGTCACATACATCGCGATTGGTGCGTTGAGATGTTGCGACAACTCCTCGTAATAGGCGCGAGTGTTAATGCGGTCGATGAAAAAAAACGCGGCCCCCATTCCGCCAACAATAGCGAGCAGCGCAATGGATAGTTTCGCGAAGAGTGTATTCATGCAGCGTGGTCGGAAAACTTATAGCCGACGCCCCAGACAGTGACGATCACCTCGGGCCGCGACGGGTCGCCCTCGATTTTTGAGCGCAGGCGATTGATGTGGGAATTGACGGTGTGTTCGTAACCCTCATGGCCGTATCCCCAAACCCGGTCAAGCAATTCGGCACGTCGAAACACCCGCCCGGGATGGCGTGCGAAGTACTCGAGTAGATCGAACTCCCGTGCGGTGAGGTCGACCGGTTTTCCGGATAGCGTCACGCGACGCCGGGACGGATCGATATTGATTGCGCCGACCTGAATAGATTCATGGTCAGCCGCATTCTGTGATGCTGGTTTCTGCAAATTCTCAACGCGGCGCAATATCGCACGTACTCGTGCCGCGAGTTCGAGCACGCTAAAGGGTTTGGTGAGATAGTCGTCGGCGCCGGTCTCGAGGCCCAAAACGCGATCGAGCTCTGCCGACTTCGAGGTGAGCATCAGGATCGGTTGATAGGAGCGTTCGCGACGTACCTCCCTGCAGATCTCCAGCCCATCGGGTCCAGGAAGACGCAGATCTAGGATGATCAGTGACCAGTCCTGCATCGTGGCCTGCCGTAAGCCCTCGTGGCCATCGCTGGCGACGATGATCTCATCACATAAATCACCGAGATGAAGTACCACGAGGTCGGCAATGTCCTGCTCGTCTTCAACGAGCAAAATCTGGCGCGAATTCATCGGCGCTACCTTTCTATTGCTGGAATCTTGAGAGTAGACGGAAAACTTCACGCAAATATTACAGGAAATGCCGGCAATTCGCCTTGAATCGCCGGCGCAGGGACCTAGTTGATGCGCTCGATGCGTACCTGAGCGACAGGATTATCGAATCGATGCTGGCCGGTCAGGTCCGAAGCGGCGAAGCCGTCATCCTGGCTGACGACGCCACTGTGCATCGTGACACGATCTGCAATTTCATCACGAGCAGCATTGAACCCTTCGCCACCGCCAGCAGGGCCCGGAATATGGGTCGCCGATTCGGTATTCGCCTCGGTGCCGGCATCGTAGGCAACCGTGCGCCAGGTCATTGTATCGCCCGCCTGCATATCGCCTACTGATACGCCGTTGATACCTGCAATGGCGTCATTGGTATTCACGAGCATCGTAATGATACTGACGGTAAGACCGGGGAGATCGCTCTGCAACACCTCGACGTTAATTGTCTCAGTGCCGGCAGGGCCGATGGGTGCAGCACCGGAGGCGGTAGCCATGACAGTTGCGTCCGCATCAGCTTCAGCAATCAGCGCCGTATTGTCACCGCCCTCGGCCAGTGTTTCCAGCCCGACCGTGGCCGCCGCGCCTACTGTGAACACCGAGTATCCATCTTGATGAGCGATGATGGCTACCGGAGACAGCGGTTGGTCGTTAGTAAGATTAGTCACTGTGACATCGAAACTCGCCATTGCAGGCGGTGGCGGTGGCGGTGGGGGACCGCCGATTCCATTTCCATCTCTGCCGCATGCTGCAATGAGCAGGGCGCCAAGCCCGATGGTCAACTTGCTAACGCTATTCAGTTGGCTAGACATTGTGCTTCCCCTAATTGACGGTGATCGTGACGCGGATGACCGGATTCAACCATCGGTGGACCCGGCTATCGAGATCACTGTTTCCCGCGACCGCGTCAGTGTCGCCGAGCGAGCCACGATGAATGTGTACTGTCGGGTTGGCGTCCGCGGCAGCGGCGCCGGTGCCATTCGCACCTGCAAGTCCACCCGGATCGGCCGGCATACCTGGTGCGCCCGGTGCACCGCCGCCGGTCAGCAGTTCGTCATTAGCTTCGGTGCCCGCATCATAAGCAGGGATGTTGAAAATGTAGGTGCCGGGGTCGGTAGGAATTTCCACGGCATTCATTCCAGCGAATGCGTCATTGGTTGGTAACAACATCGAGACGATGCTGAGGCGATCATTCGAAGTGCCGTCAGTATTTATATTGAATGTTGTGTTGCTCCCTGGGGCCAGCAGCTCGGCAGCGGGGTTTTCCACAATGGTCGCACCGAGCGCTGTGACATCCGCCACAAGCCCGGCAATGCTGCCGCCTTCGGCCATCGCTTGCAGGTTGGCCGAGGCCGGTTGCCCGGTCACGAACAGGCTATTGCCCGCCGGGTGAGCGGCGACCAGGAACGGCGTGAAGTAAATGCCGTTAGTGAGATTGGTGATTCGTACGTCAAAATCGACAGCATTGGCAGCCGGTGAAGCTGCAAACGAGGCCGCGAGCACTGCGGCACATAGGGTCTTTTTCATGAGTCAAGCTCCGTAGAAAATGAGTGATTTCAGACGGCGGTAAGCTTCGGGCCAAATTCTCACGCAGAGATCACGGCGAAGTCACTTTTGCATGGAGAAAATGTGGCAGGCGTGTTTTTGACCGGGAAGGCGCTTGTGGGTCACATACCCAGCTCTTCGATTGGTAAATTCGTAGCTAACGGTAGGCTGAGCCGCTGTTGTACTCAGACAGGGGATGCCTTAGCTCATTCAAAGGCTTATTTGCTGACTGAAGGAGAATTGCGGGACCCGCTGATCCCAGGCAGCGCTCATGCGCTGAGCATTCCGCGACACATGGGTAATAACGATTGAGGGTTTATGGTGCCGGCAATTTGCCGGTCTGCGGAGTCCGGCAAAATTCTGGCAGTGAGCGATGCGGCAAAAAGCAGTGCTCTGGTGAGTTGACGTTAACTCGATGAATGTTAGAGGAAAAAATGGTCGGGGTGAGAAGATTTGATTCGGGCCTACGGCCCTCACCCTCGCTCCGCTCGGGCGCGCAAGCGCGTCCTGATTCGCTTCGCGAATCGGTGAACTCTTGTTTCAGTTCCAATCTCGCGCCCAGTACCAAAATAAAAAAGGCTCCCCGTTCCGGTGAGGAGCCTTTGTTTATTTTGATGCTGGTCGGGGTGAGAAGATTTGAACTTCCGGCCCCTGCCTCCCGAAGACATTTTGGCGTTCATAAGTAGTTGTTATTAATAGGCATGCTGGAGACGCCCGTGGATCCATGTTCCCAACAAGTCACAACAGGTCAGGGCTGATCCCGGCAATTTTCCGGCACCGCAAATGTGATGTTCTGCCTCGCGATGCCTGGGCTTTGATCGAAGGACCGGTCTGACGAACCATGT
>Ga0255052_10000228_pt1 | contig 44151 bp, 52 predicted proteins | sample JV7_2_21_MG_FD_188632 | JGI IMG/M metagenome (GOLD analysis project Ga0255052, IMG submission 188632) | Seawater microbial communities from Jervis Inlet, British Columbia, Canada - JV7_2_21 | ecosystem: Environmental > Aquatic > Marine > Inlet | place: Canada: British Columbia | collected...
CCTGTGGCTGGTCAGCAGTCATGAACGAAACGCCGGGACCTTCATTCTTGATGACCCCCAGGTGCGCAACGTACCACTGGTACAAATGATCCGGATCTTCGGATTTAAAAAAAACTCCGCCTACGCCAATCACTCTGGCCATATACCCTGCCTCAATTTCACTCTTCGTCCTTGCCGCTCTTGCTCTCGCTCATCGCTGCTCCAATCGCTACGCCAATGCCTGCACCCAGAGCGAGCCAGACTCCCATGTTCTGAGTCGCGGCGCCGATCGCGGTACCAATGCCCGCCCCGAGGGCAAGCCAGACTCCAACGCGTGTGTATTTTCTGTCATCGTTCTCGGGCATATGAAGAGCTTCGTTGTTCGACGAGCATACGGGTCAGAACCGGTCATTATTGTCGAAATTCAGGTTATTGACCTTTGTCCTTCCCAGAATTTTTAGTAGCAGATTGCGGCCTGCGCGAAGTACGGGATACAGAACGGCTGAAACCGCTTTTGACTTGAAACACCAGTAAGTCAGTCGGTTGAAAGCGCCGGAACGTGTTCCCATGATTACAAGTGCATGTATTGCATCTGCTCCGTAATACATACGGTCCCCGACGACGAGAACCATGCCCTGGTCAATGTCGAGTCCTGCTTCGGTGATCTCATCCATCAGCGAGCCGGGTTCGCGGGCATCGACCAATACCAGTTTGCCGACTGATTCGCGGATTCGGACCATGTGGCAATAGTAGCTACACGCGGGGCATTGCTCGTCATAGACTAGATACATGTCGGCCGGCTCGTTCATGCCAATGCCTAATTCTCCAGCTCCCGTTGCCAAAACAGGCGATAGGAACCAACGATATCTGCCTTGGTCGCAACCGGTGGCTCTTCGCAGCGGTCCTTTATACCGGATACGAAGTCCTGGAAAGACTTAGTATCCGGCAGCGGGTTGTTGCCGTCATCGGTCTCGACGACGGCTATGTGAACGAAACTCAGGCCGTCATCGAGATTGAAGGAAACGTACCGCAAGCCGTCTGGTTTTGCGGTATCTAACTCGCCAAACACCTTGCGAATATATTCCCGGTTTTCCTCAGCGCGGTCGGTTTTTACCTTGTAACGGACGATCGTTGTTTCCATTTTCTGGCTCCTGCTCGTACCACCGGCCTTCAATACTACTCCTGATAACATTGCCTTTGGTCAATCCAGGATGAGACTCATGACGGCGTCATTTTGCCGGTCTTCGCCGACCACGAAATCTTTGCTCCCAACCTCGGTGAAGCCTTGTCTCTCATAGAATCCGCGTGCGCTCATATTTTTTTCCCATACGCCAAGCCAGACCGTCCTGCAGCCTTCGCTTTTTGCGAATTCGACGACGGCCTGCATCAGTCGTGCCCCGACACCGCCGCCCTGTTGGTCGACATCGACATAGATACGCTCTAGTTCGATGGGATTCAGGCCAACCACGCAGTCAGGCACCCGGCTCTTACAGGTCTTCGCGAAGCCGATGTTGGTGTTGCCACGTGCGACCAGGAAGAATGCAGACTGTGGCTCTGCGAGTTCACTCGTTATGGTCTTGGTGCTGAAGTAGTCGGAGACGTAAGCGTCGATATTTTCCGGCGTATTGTGCGCCGCATAGGTGGACCTGAATGTCTTCGCGCCAAGTTTGGCGATATCGGCGGCGTCCGCCGGTCGCGCCTTTCTTACAGCAATGTCTGGTTGGATCATGGCATCGTCCTCAGTGTGGAAGGCTGATGAGCACAAAAATCCATAGCACCATAAGGACTACGTGACTTGCGACGAAAACGCGAAATCGATTGATGACCCTGTTCGTCGACAGGTGGACGTAACTGTGCAAATAGCGCAGCGCAACATATGTCCAGGAAAGAATCAGGATTAATGTCGATACCGTTTGCGTGATAAACGCAATTATTGAGATCGTGTAGAAAAGTACCGGCGCTTCGTAAAGATTGACTACGTGTCGGGTGAGAACGCGCATGTGCTCCGGTTCCTCGCCGTCTCGATATAAACGATAAAACCGCCCATCGATCTCGCCGCGGCGAACCGCAGCGTAGCGAATAAGTCCCATACGGGTTACACAGAACAATGTTAGTGCTGCCATTGCGAATACGGGATAGAGAATCGACATTTTCTGTCCTTCAATTGTTGCCTGCAGAGAATCGAGACGAGGCAATCAGGCCCGTTACGGTCGTCATGACCGAAATTGAGATGACGGCAGTGACCGAAAACCAAAGCGGATGTGGAATCATTATCAGGTTGGCCACGGACGCTACAAGAACAAAAGCCCCGACGATAGTAGCGTAGATGAACGGCTTGTGCCTGGCGATGAAAACCGCCAGGAGCCCACCGCCAAACGCGCCAAAGTTCCAGCTGGCTAAAACGAATAGAAATGCACCGAACGGCAGCGATGCTACGTAGTTCTCGAATCGAACCGGGTCATTGACATCGACATCAGGCGGAATCGGATACACGGAGTGTCCAATGGCTTCGACGGCGGCAACAATGGCGACGGCAGCGACAATGCCGAGTACCACGGCAGAAACTTTTCTGATCATGGAACCTGTCCTCTTATCATTGCTGCAGCATTCACTGAGTCTCTGATGAAATTGAGGATCTGCAAATTAATTGCGTTTCTTTCTTTATCCGGATCCTCGGCCGCCGAGATTTCTCTAATGCCTTCCATGTAATCCGACGGAAGGTCCAGCGCTTCACAACCGGCCAGTACTAAGGACTTGTACCAGGAGTAGGGACGCAGCCTGTTGTCTATATACGATAATTCAGCCACATAGGTGAAGCACTCACCAAATCCCGCGACATTGATTGTCTCCACTGTATAGCCCATGCCCACTCCCTCGATCTTGTCCAGTTGTGCTTTTTCATCTCTGGTCATCTCATAAATGGCGACATGGATAAGGCCGTCACCCGCGGGGATATCACATTTGCCGGACTTGTCGATGCTTCTCTTATGGAAACGGAGGTTTCTGCCGGTGACTGCGGCAGTACCGATAAACCGAACGCCCGGTAAGCGAAGCGCGAGCCGAGCGGGATGTAAATTCGATCCGTGAGCGGCGTACAGCAATTCTGCCTCCGGTTCCTGGCGCCCCGCTATCCGATCTGCCTGATGTATCTGATCATTTCTCCGTCGTAGCCGGATCGCTCATAAAATTTTCGAGCCCGCAAGTTGGTGGATATTACATGCAGGGTCATCGTGAAGGCACCGCGATTCATTGCCTCCTTTTCACAAGCGGTGAGCAGTGCGTGTGCGACTCCCTTGCCTTCGGCCTCTTTTGACACAGCAATGGCTTCCAGGTGGGAGCTTGGTTCGTGACTGAGCGCATCAGGGCGCATGCGTACGAGCGTCAGGCCGAGAATGGCTCCGTCACTTTTCTCGGCAACCTGCGCAAAACAGTCGTTCGCGTTTCCAGCTAAACATTCGCGAAGCAGCGCCAGGTCGTCCCGCCACAGATCGTCCGCGTTTCGGGAATCCGGAATCTCGAATTCCGCCAGTCTTGGCATCAACGCGTACATCACCTCACCGTCTTCTGCGGTCGCCGCTCTGATTCGGAATTCCATCGGTCAGCCAGCCGAAAAACTAGTCGACGTCTTCGGCATTTTCGTTCCTCGGCTGAATAAACAGCATTCGAACGAACTGCTGGGAAGCGTGAGCCAAAAGCCAGATGCGGCCGAGAATATATACGCCGGCTTGCCGGTTTTGCCAATACCCAAGAACCACTGTCGATTGAAGCACCATGTTGGTCAGGTGGCCCATAGTCATCGCAGAAAATGCCGGCACATTGAAGATTTCACGAGCAACGTGGAAAAACTTGCGCGATGAATGTACCCAGCTCAGCACAAATATGACTGAAATTACGATTAGCATCGCGCTCGACGATTTCCAGATAGAGTCTGTTGCCAGTCCGATCCGCAGCAATTGCGCTCCAGTTCATCATTAAGAGTTCAGATCTTGGCTGGCGTCATGATCACCGCCTGCGCCCTGCCTGCAGGTAGAACATGAGCAAGAGTGCAACGACGACCAGGATAATAATGATGTAGGTTGACCGGGCGGATACAGTCCCCCCGACTTGAATGGTCTCGTAGATACCGGAGTTATCGAGCACATAGACCGTCGCCAGTCCGGCGGCGCCGACGATCGGTAACAAGATCTGAATTCCGGCATACGCCGATAACGTATTCCTGCGACGCCAGATCGTCAGGCCGATGATATTGGCGAGAACAAATATTGCGATAACGATCAACGCCGATTTGACGTCGGTCCAGAGCGAAAGAATGCCGGCAACCAGGATCCACACGGTACTGCCGAGTTGCGCGCCCAACCAGCCACCAAAATTCCATTGCATCCGGTTTGATTCGGTCATCGCCTAAGCCTCCCGCGCGCGACTTTGTCAGTTGGCGCCGTACTGTTTCTCCTTACCCCTGAGTACGACATGAGACACCTCTCCGTTCTGACTTTCAAGTCTGAGAATGGTCATTTTATAGCCATAGAATTTATCGTAAGTGTGGCCCGTGCCATCGTGCGAGAAACTGCAGGGTTCGCTGTATTCGCATTCTTTGAAATCCACCAGCTCGAAAGGGCCATTGGGGCCGAAGCGCCCTACGATGACCCAGTCTTTCCAGGTCTCGGACATGCCGATGGCGTCAACGTCCTGAAATTCCTCGCCAATCGGACCATAGCAGGCCACGACGCCGGCGCAGCTTATCAACGCCAAAACCAGCCAGTTCCTCATCAATTTACATTTCCTGGCTGCGGACATGGCGCAGCAATAGCCAGATTCTCTTGCGAATGTTATGCACCCGAACATTCCACCGGTAATTTCGATTCTTCGATACGTGTGGATACCGCAATCTTAGCTGATTGAGCTTGCGGTAGATGGATTCCACTAGCTCTTCCGTGCTCTTGCCGGCCCACGAAGACAGATCGGTTCCTGTGAGGGACGGATACCTGGATATCTTTCCCCTCTTGAGCATGTTGAAATTGAAGTCTTCTCCGGAAAGTCGTTTGTATTCCGAGATGGAGATCTTGCCGATGACGTTTGCCAGTGGGACCTCGTCCTCGGCCACCATATCGAGATAGGTCAGGTTGTCTTTCAGCTCACCTATCAGCAGCCTCGCGTCGCCTTTGGCTCGCTTTCGCCACGAGCTCAACTCCTTGATCGCAGATCCCGCGGATGCGAGTGACTTGAGGATTGTCGGTATGGTCAATTCCACAGGCCATACACTAACGCACTACACCGCTTCGCATGTGGTCTTTGGGCCCTTCATTTCGATGCCCTCTACCCGGCAACGCAACGTCGTCGATGGCGCCACCAGATCGTAGTGCAGGTCTCCTTCAGACCATCTGAGGTCCTTGATGTACGCACAATACGTTTCAGCGATGGGGCAGGGATCGTCGACGTCTCCAATGATTTCGATCTTTGCCTGCCAGAGGACTTCGCTGATTGTGGGATAGCCCATCTCGACGCGGATACTCTCTATTGTAATTATCGGCCCGCCGGTTTCTCCATACACCAGCACCGCACGAGTCTTTTTTCCCTCGTAGAATCTCGACCCTGTCGTAACGATCGTGTGTATTCCCCAAGGTGCCATCGGTTGCTCAGCGGCAGGACAAATTATCGGCACTAACAAGAATGCGATGCTGGTAATTCGAAAGTACACAGGCATCATATCAGTGGACTCCCTACCATTTGTTTTGAATTTGTTGCATGGATTCGTCCGCAACGACCCATCCTTGCAGGCTCGATTCCGCAATGACCCACATCCACCAGGTAAATTCGAGCTCTTTCTCCAGACGGCCCCAACAGTACTTCGGCTTGTCGCATATCTTACTGGCGCTGCCACCCCAGGGGCTGAATCCCAGGTCAGCCTGGGTCAACTCACCATTGAGAAATATGCGGAAGTATCCCTCGCCAAGATAGGTAAGAGCGAATACTTCATCACCAGGCTTTATACCATCGCTTTCCCTATGCACCTCAAATCTTGTGGGAACCGTATGAACTTCTCCCGTCTTCGAAATGAAGGTATCACCAGCCGCTATGACTCCCAGTTTTTTGGATTCGGCTGACGCCTTTTCGTAGACAGATACTTCGGACTTGGCGACGTACAAAGCACAATACTCGCAGCCTTCTCCGGGACATGCCCCGGCATCCACGAATACGTCCAGCTCCTGGGCCGGCAAATCGTCGCTCAGCATGAGCATGAAGAAACAAGTGATATATACGAAATACCATATGGATTTCATGTCCTGCTTACCTCCCAATGTCCCCAGCGATCCGTATGAAAAGTCCAGTTACTGTTGTTACGATCGCATTGAAGTAGGCGAGTTCCCGGACAACTCGGGTCAATCGGCCCGGCAAACCGGAGTGTCCAGTGCTTCAAAGTAATCCTCAACGAGGCCGTCCGCGTGGGTTGTCTCGTCGGGCGTAAGCGCCTGGTATTTCCGGTCGAATCCCCAGCCATATCCCCAGCGATACCAGTTGTAGAAATATGGGCTGCCGCCGGCGCGCACACCCTCATACATCAACCTGGCCAGGTTTTCGTCTCCTGTTTTGTCGGCTACGCAACGCATCAGGACAGCGTCGGCGGCCTCACGTTCCTCTGCGGTCCCGCCACGCCAATACGCCAGATCGTGTTCGAAGCAACATGAGCACCAATCGTCTTTGCTTATTGGAGAAGAATCGGGAAACAGCGAGCAGCCGTCGCTGGTGAATGGGCGCAATTGATTGTCTGATGAGCAAGACATCGAAATCATGGCCAAGCATATCAGCCGGCCAATTCGCGTATCCAGCTTGTACATGATTCTATGACACCGCGCCAGACCGCTTCCGGGCTCTGGCAGCTTCGATCTCCCTGTCCCTCGCCGGGGCAGAGGTAAGCAATGAGTCCAGTAGGTCTTCGATTACAACAGAGATTTCGTCGACGGCCTGATCGAAAGCAGCCTGATTTGCATTCGATGGCCTGGTGGATCCACTGATTTTTCTTACGAACTGAACAGAGGCCGCACGAATCTCGTCCTTTGTCGCTGGTGGCTCGTAGTTGAAGAGAGTTTTAATGTTTCTACACATGGTTGCTCCTTACTCAGTCGGCGTCTTGCAGAAACAACTGCCAGAAGCCGACATCGACCCACCGACCGAGCTTTCTGCCGATTTCCTGTAGTTCACCAACCTGTCGAAAGCCGAGTTTTTCATGCAACAAGACGCTTCCCGGATTCGGGAGCGCAATCACGCCCACCGCGCAGTGAAATTCCTCGGACTTCAATTGATCGATGAGTGAACGGTACAATTCAATCCCGATCCCCGCTTTCAAATGATCCTTGGCGACATAGACTGTTGTCTCGACGGATGTCTTGTACCCGATTCTGCCGCTCCAGGGAGCCGCATACGCGTATCCCAAAATGGCCTTGTCGATTTCCGCGACAAGCCAGGGGCATGATGCAGGTCGCTGGGTGATTCGTGTCCTCATCTCTGAGTCCGAGACAGCTGCCTCTTCGAACGTAACGATCGTGTTTTCCACGTAATGGTTATGGATCGAAACTATCCTGGCGGCGTCTTCAGGTGTCGCCGATCGGATCATTTTCAGCACATCACCCGGCTGCCGCCTAACTGACAGCCCGATGCAGCGCTGCCCGAGCCAGCAAGCGCGTCGAATCGAGGACCGGTAGCGGGGAGTTTGAATCGTTCAGGACCAAGGGGAGTTCGGTACAGCCCAGTACGACAGCGTCACAGCCCTGCACTTTCAATTGTTCGATGATTCCTTGTAAAGCCTCGGTGCTCTCGGGTTTGAAGATTCCACACACGAGTTCGTCCATGATGATGCGGCTCGTCGTATCGCGGTCTTCCTCATTTGGACGTACGTAATCCAGCCCGACAGCCTTCAGCTTGTCCGGGTACACGTCGCTGTCAACCAGCCATCGAGTCCCGGTAATGCCGAGGAGCCGGTAGCCACGTGATGCGGCTTCGGCCGCGATCACCTCGGCGATGTGCAACCAGGGACGCGGCGACTTCGGCTCGACATATGAGAATGACTGATGGATCGTATTATCGGGACAGATCAGGAAATCGGCGCCGATGTTGGAGAGCTTGATCGCGGAGTCGAGCATCAGCTCGCCAACGCCTTCAGTGTCATTCCGGTTGAGGCAGTCCGCATACTCGGCCAGCGAGCGAGTGTGTACCGAGACCTCCGGATGAGCATGCGGGCCGAGAAAACCTGCTCCCTCGGTGCAGATCGTTCGATAACAAAGGGCTGCGCCCTCGGCAGAGCAAGCGACGATTCCGATATGTCTTGGCATGGCTAAAAGACTGTGCAAATTGATGCTTAACGAATTACCTGAGCTGACTTGCCGTCAGTATCTGGCGCATAGGTGGTGACCGCAAGTCCCGCATAAAATACATGAGAGGTTAGCGCAGCGATCTGTTAGATGTTGCGTTGATTGATGATCTCGTCCGCGTACGCCGGCGGGAAACCCAGCTCCAAAACCAGAGTGGAGAGCTTCTTGGCATACTCGGCATTGGCTTTGGATCCCAACGCATCCGGGGCAGGTTGTAGCAAAACGATTGCTGAACACTTCGGTCGTGGACGAGAATTGCGTCGACCGTTTCCGGACGGTAGTCGCTAAGGCCTTGCCTTGTGTAGAGCGCGTTTGCTTCGTTGTCCGAAAGTTCCATAACGATTCCGTATGATATTGAACCGGGATTCGGTACGAGAGTTGCCCTGTCACCAATTCGGATCTGAAAATCCGGCAGTACAGCCGGCCCAATGGCCTCTGGATGAAGCCCCAAATCCTCCAAGAGATTAACATTCATGAAGAGCCCATAGAAAAAAATGCGGCTCACAATTTATTTCGCCGACGCCAGCACAACTTCCCTCGATCCAGCCACTCAGTCGCTGCGCGCAAGAAAATTCACGATTTCAGTACTTACATCAGCCAAAGCCTGTGAAGTCGCCGTTAGCTGTGCCTTCAGTCGAGTTTCCTGAAAATTGGTATCGGCATCGTTTTCAACTACATCAAATGTTCGACTCGCAATGGAAGTGAACGGAACAAGCCCGGTTCGAGTATCGAGCAGAATGGCTTCAATCCCGCAAAATGATCTGGACTTATCTGCAGCAAAGACTCTATAGCGATCAAAGCTGCGACAGTAACTCCGGTAGACGATCATGAGGTCAGCTTGATACCGAGCCGCCGCCTCGCGCAGGTGTGGAACAGTTCGTTTTTCGGGAATCAGGATCGATGGCAAGTATGATGCGTCGTATACGCGTGGCGACGCTTTGAGCTTGTCGATTACCCCATCCTTCATTTCATCTGTGGCCAGCGAGAGTTCCTCGGACCAGCTGGACCAGGCTTCCCGGCCAAACGGCATCAGCGCGATCCGGCTCAGCTGGGGCGGCGAGTATTCGTAGGTGAGAATAGTGTTGATCGCCTCATCGGATAGAACCGCAGCATCACCTGAGAAGAGGGAGCCGCCCGGGTCTGCTAGATCGACAGAGCTGTAGTATGCGTCGGGTCTGCTCTCGGTCGAGACGGGCACTGTAGTGCAACCCAGAACCGAGATTGCAGCCAATATCAGAACTAATCTTTGGATCACGGCATTCCTCAATAGGCGTCTAATCTCGCATGTATACTCCAAAACCGTCGTGTAATACCGATCCAAGATTGAATCTAAATCGTCTTGAGGGCTGTGAGCAAGCTAAATATGCACACAGGGAAGGCTATCGGACACGCCACAGTCACTCTCTGTGGTGACAGAACTAATTTTCTGAAACGGTCCAAATTGTCATTATTTTCCGCGATAATGCCGCCACGTTTGGGATCACACTGGAGCAGGTAGCATGGCCACAGCATCGGCACGTCATATATTGGTAGACACGGAAGAGCAATGTCAGGAACTGAAGGACCAGATTGAGGGAGGTACTGATTTTGCGGATCTGGCCAGGCAGCATTCGTCCTGCCCGTCAGGACAACAAGGCGGAGATCTCGGACAGTTCGGTCCCGGCATGATGGTCAAGGAGTTCGACGAAGTCGTATTTAGCGCCGATGTGAATACCGTACAGGGTCCGGTCAAAACGCAGTTCGGATATCACCTGCTCGAAGTGACGGAGCGGACTGACTAGAAGTTGCTCAGGCGACGTCCTTCGACCCGAAATCTTCCACCTGCAAGTCGTGATGCTTGATCGGTAGCTCACGTATGCGAATGCCGGTCGCATCATAGATCGCATTAGCGAGTGCCGGGGCAATAGCCGGCGTTCCCGGTTCGCCTGCGCCGCCAATCGAATGTCCGCTGTTGATGATGTGGGTCTCGATGTCCGGAGACTCATTCATTCTTAGCATCTGGTAGTCATGGAAGTTGCTTTGAGCGACGGCACCTCGGTGGATGGATATCTCACCGTAGAGTGCCGCGGTAAGTCCATAGACGATGCCGCTCTCCATCTGTGCTTTCATGCCGTCCGGGTGAAATGCGAATCCTGCGTCTACGGCGCATACGACTCTTCGCGCTCGGGGTTTTCCCTCTTCTATCTCGACGTCGACGACCTCGGCGACAATGGACCCAAACGAAGTCTGAATCGCGATGCCACGGCCCCAGTTATCGGGTAGCGGGTCTCCCCAGCCGGCCTTCTCAGCCGCAAGGTCGAGAACTGCCTGATGTCTCGGAGCATCGGCGAGCAGATCGTGGCGGAACTCGTAGGGATCTTTGCCCGCAGCAATGGCGAGTTCGTCCATGAAGGACTCGGTAAAAAAGCCATGTAAGGAATGATCAACACTGCGCCAGAATCCCCACGGTACGTGTGTCTTGCTCTCGGCGAAGTGAATGTGCTGGTTGTCGATCCCGTAGGGGATGTGAGGTGCTTCGGCCGGGTCGTGTTTTTCAACATACTGATTTGTCCAGGCAATCGGCTGGTCGTTCTCGTCGAGACCGGCTTTGAATCGGCTGATATTGGCGTCGCGATAGTGGTCATGGCGCATGTCTTCTTCGCGCGACCAGATCAACTTGACGGGATATGGCACTTGCGATGCAATCTTCGCTGCCTGGATTGTGTAGTCCGCAAAAGCGCGCCGTCCGAATCCACCGCCTAGTAACTGGTTGTGGAGCGTGACGTTTGCGATGTCCATATCGATGGCTTCGGCGGCTTTCCTGGCGAAGTCCAACGGGTTCTGCGTGCCCGTCCATAACTCACATTTACCGTCGTGCACCCACGCGGTGCAGTTCATCGGCTCCATCGTTGCGTGGGCCAGATACGGTACCCGGTACTCCGCTTCGACGATCTTGCTCGCTGCGCCAAATGCTGCTTCGGCGTCGCCTTTTTTTAGGTCAACCTGCTGATTGCCGTTTGCAATCGCGTCGTCCATATCATTCTTGAATTGTCTGTAGATATCGCTTTGTTCTATATCGCCGTTGCCGCCGGGCTCGTATTCGATCGCGAGCTTTTCGATTGCTTGCCTGGCTTGCCAGTAGCCGTCGGCAACGACTGCGACTGCATCGCCGAGATCGATTACTTTTCTCACACCGGGCATGTCCTGCACGGATGCCGAGTCAATCGATTTTATCGTGTCACCGAATACCGGGGCCGCTTGAACAGCTGCGTACTTCATACCGGGGAGTACTGCGTCGATGCCGAAATTCGCTGTGCCGTCGACTTTGGCTGGAATGTCCAGACGTTGCACATTGGTGCCCATGATCGAAAACTCATGTTCCGATTTCAGTGCCGGATCCGGTGGAATGGAGAGCTCCGCGGCCTGAGTCGCGAAATATGCATACGGTGCCGATCGCTTGCTCACTGCGTGATGTACATGACTATTCTCCGTTTCCAGTTCCTCGATCGGAACTTGCCAGGCATCCGCCGCAGCCTGTTTCAAGATTGATCTGGTTGCTGCGCCCGCGACACGCATGGCGACCATGCCGGTGGTCCTGACCGACGTGCTGCCGCCGGTAATTTGCAGACCCATGAACTGGGTAGCCTTGAGGAAGAATCCGTCGACGGTATCGATCAAAAATGATGGAACGTCTTTGTCGCCGAGGGCATAGCCCTTGGCGAGAGCATAGTTGGCATACTCCTTATGTGCGGGAGCTTCGAGCATCCTGATGCTGGACCAGTCGGCATCCAGTTCGTCGGCGAGCATCATTGTGAGTGTCGTATGTACGCCCTGGCCCATGTCGGCATGCGGCACGATGGCGGTAATCGTATTATCCGGAGCGATCTTTACCCAGACGTTCAGGAGTGTTTCTTTTTTTCCTGCGACGAGGCCGGCTAATCTGGAACGTCGGTCGCCGGGGCGAATGGCAATGCCGATGGCGAGTGTTCCGCCGGCGAGCACTGCGGTTGTGATAAATGCACGTCTGGTCCATTTACCCATTTGTTTGCTCCTCGGCAATGCCAGATTCAGCGAGCGCTTTTGCGGCGCGCTTGATGCCCCGCCGTATTCGTGGATAAGTGCCGCAACGACAGACATTGCCACTCATCGCGCGATCGATGTCTTCGTCGGAAGGAGACCGATTCTCCGTAAGAAGAGCAACGGCGGACATGATCTGTCCTGACTGACAGTAACCGCATTGCGGTACCTGTTCGTCGATCCATGCCTGCTGTACGGTGTGTAAGCCGGTGTCGTAGCTGCCGATTCCCTCGATCGTCGTAATACGCTGGTTGGCTGCAGCCTGTACGGGTGTCACACAGGATCGAATCGGCGAGCCATTGAGATGGACTGTGCAAGCACCACACTGCGCAATGCCGCAGCCGAATTTCGTACCTGTCAGATCTGCCTGTTCCCTGATGACCCAGAGTAATGGCGTGGACGGATCCACGTCGATGTCATGGCGTTCGCCGTTGATCGTTAGTGTAATCATGGTGTGTTGCTCGTGAGATTTGCGGTATTGGATGAGTTCAGGAAATAACAGTACTTCATGGCCGAGGGCTCATCAAGACAGCTCGCGAAATCGCTCGCGGCACACAATCACAATGAATTCCGGCTAGAATGTGCCGCTCGACTCGCGCAAGAACCGGGCTATTGCTTAGAAAAACATTAAGAAACCTGCGTGGTGCGGCCACGTTCTCGGTATGCACGGCAACCACCGTCGTCTGTTTTGTTCCCATATTCCTGCTCGCCATTATCAAGATGCTGTTGCCATTCGAGCCTGTTCGCCGCGCCACGAGCCGCTGGATCATGATTGTTGGTGAGTACTGGGTGGGTGGAAACGCAACTATCTTTGGCATGAAAGATCCGGCCCGCATCGATGCGCGTGGCCTGGAAGGCTTGAGCCGGCAGGACTGGTATCTCGTGATGGCCAATCACCAGACCTGGGTCGACATCCTCGTACTCCAGGTTCTCCTGAATCGGCGAATTCCGTTTCTGAAGTTTTTCATCAAGCAGGAACTGATCTGGTTCCCGTTTCTGGGCATCGCCTGGTGGGCGATGGACATGCCCTTTATGAAGAGATACTCCAAGTCATATCTCGCGAAGTATCCGGAAAAGAAGGGCAAGGACTTCGAAGCGACCCGAAAAGCGTGTATCAAGTTCAGGAACACGCCGACAACCGTGTTCAATTTTGTCGAAGGCACACGGTTTTCACCGGAAAAAAAGGCGGGACGAAACTCTCGCTTTGAGCACTTGCTGCCACCGCGTGCCGGGGGAGTGGCGCTTGCGCTCACATCGATGGGCAGCATGTTCGACAGCATTCTGGATATCACACTGGTTTATCCTAACGGCGCGGCGCAATTCTGGGCCTTGTGTTGCGGCGAATTCGACGGTGTTGTCGTCGATATCCGTAAACGTCCGGTTGAGCCGTGGATGGCCGACGGTGATTACGAAAATGACCGGGAGTTTCGCGGCCGTTTTCACCGGTGGCTAACGCAGGTCTGGGAGGAAAAGGACGAGAGGTTCAGCGAACTGCTGGGCGAGTCTGTACCGCCCTAGAATTGCATTCGAAAGATCGGAATCGCAGGTTCAGTTCGCGTACTATGTAAATTCGCCGAAAATAGCAGGTACAAATATGTCCAGCAGCCGAAACTACGACACGGTAGCTTTCGATGTCAGAGATAATGCCACGATGTTGTTCTTCGCCAAGACAACGGACACGGGCGACATTGGCGAATACCTGCTGTTGATGCGCGCTGAGGGAGATGATTACGACCAGGCCGTATACATCGAGATAAACGAGCAACTCTACTCCGGTCACGACAAGATCAAGGAGGCAAGGTTGGCCGGTAACATGCTGACGCTCGAGTTAAAGGAACCCGCCGCCGAGCTGGATGGTGCGAGTCAGATTGTCGTCACCTATGATGAGACGGCTGATAATCAGGCGAGTGTCGAAGCCGGTGTGATCCGGGTTCTGGGCGCTACGCTGGCGGGCGGTAATGCCTGAAGCGTAGGACCGATGCTCGAACTTCGCCCAAACTGCGAATACTGTGATTGTGATCTGCTACCGGAATCGGGTGATGCGATGATCTGCACGTTCGAGTGCACCTATTGCAGTAAATGCGTCGATGAAGTGCTTCAGGGCGTGTGCCCGAACTGTGGCGGTAACCTCGAGCGAAGGCCTGTCAGGCCTGCCGGGATGCTGGAGAAATACCCGGCCTCAACGAAGCGCATAAACAAGGCGTGACCCGATCATGAGCGTGTGGAGCGTCTATCTGCTGCGCTGCGAAGACGGCAGCATTTATACCGGTATTGCGACAGACGTGTCACGAAGGCTTGCAGAACACCAGGACGGTGGAAAGGGAGCGAAGTATCTGCGCGGCCGCGGCCCGCTTCAACTGGTCTTTCACCAGGAAATCGGCGATCGAAGCCTTGCCACCAAAATCGAGCATCGTGTCAAGCGCTTGCCTAAAGAATATAAAGAGGACATCGGCGGGCTGCCTGGTCGTATCGAAGCGCTGGTTCAGGAAATCAGCCCGCGATCCGGTTGAATGCCTAATAGAGAATCGTCGGTTCTCCGAAACGGGGCCGCAGTATCTCGATGTTTCTCTCGCCCGAGTCAGACAATACGTTCAGCCATTGCACTGTCTCGACGACGTTATCGATCGAGGTCGGAAATAGTTTGATTTCACCGAATGGCTGGGTGATGTCATCGTAGTGAGTTATATAGACGCGTGATGCGCCGGTTTTTTCAACGACCTGTTTCCAGTAATCACTCACATATTTTCGCCCCTGGCTTGTCAGGCCGGCGATCCCGAGCATCACGACATCCGCGCGTGTTTCCGCCAACGCATCTTGAACAAAGCCGGCGCTGCCTTGCACGAGCGTTGTGCCGAGCGGGTGGGATATCAGCACGGACCAACTGCCACCCTCGCGCCACTCGGAAATGGTGGCCGGCTGTTCCACAGGCTCGGACATGAAGCCGGCAAGGAGATGACTATCGCCAATGCCGTTCGGTACGTGCCTGGTCGTAATGAAACTGATCGTAAACTTGCCGAAATCGAGTGTGTCACCGCTAGTGACCAGCACAATCTGGTCGTCGAGAACGCCCGCGCCTCTCGCAATGTTTGCGGTTGATTCCGTGCCTATGACTGAGGCGCTCGAGCGATTTGCAATCGCGCCGATGTCCATTGCGTGATCGTAATGCGAGTGCACGGGAACAATTGCTGCGAGGCGCCGAATCCGAAACTCGTCAAGCGCGTAGTTGATTGTGGCCACATCGGACGTCACCGGACGGCGCAGGATGATGTCGAAAATACCCGGCCTGGAGAAAAAACCGTCAATCAGAATCTGGGTCTCTCCATCGTCGAATAACAGGGTGGTAACCCCGAGCCAAGTAACTCTGACGCCATCAGCGCCGGTCTGCGTTATCTTCGCCGTTGCTAGCCTCAATTCTTCTATCGACGGCCGGTCCTGCCAGAGCCACATGCTCGCAGGTATGATCACGATTACCGCTGCGGTAAGCCCTATCCCTGTTCTCTTGATCCATAACCACACTTTCTTCATCCGCTCACCTTATCACCATCGCTGAGCGAAGAAGGGCATCAGAGACATCTGCTATTGTTGCCGGACCGCATGATCGTAAATCTGGAGAGGACCGTCGATGAATATGAATCAGGTGACATTACCGGCGTTCAATGTTGCCGAATCAGTTGTCTTCTACAAGAAACTCGGACTGATACAGATCGTGGATTCAGAGCATTATGCACGTTTCGAGTGCCCGGACGGCGATGCTACGTTTTCGATTCACCTGGCGGATGCATCAGAGATCGGCGGCAACAGCTCGACTTATTTCGAGCATCAGGAACTGGACGCTCTCTGTGAGCGATTGAAAAACGGGGGGATGCAGTTTTCGCAGATGCCCCGGGATCAGAATTGGTTGTGGCGCGAGGCCTGGCTCCATGACCCATCTGGAAATGCGATCTGCCTTTATTGGGCTGGCGAAAACCGGAAAAACCCGCCCTGGCGCGTCAAAACCTAGACTGTGAAACGGGACCGCTATTGTCCGACCGCGATCCTCGCCAGGTGCCCGGCAATGGGTGCCAGATAATTGCCCATCGCATAGCCGAGCAAGGCCATCAGAATCGATACGGGCACAAGGCTCGGGCGGTGAAACGCGGCTACGATTGGTGCAGATGCGGCGGCACCGATATTCGCCGCCGATGCGATGGCGACGCTGTGAACATCGACCTTGAACAATCTCGCCCCGACGAGGCAAAAACCACCGTGAATCAATATCCAGATGAAAGCGCCCAACAGGAATGCGGGGGCCTGCCCGAATCCTTCGACGGTAGCACGTGCTCCCATGCCGGCAACGAATACATAAATCATTGCGGTTCCAATCGCCGTGGGATTAGGCAGACGAGATACGGGCGTTGCCGATAGCGCCAACGCAATCGTCGTGATTAGCAGAATCCGCCAGGTCGACTCCGATAACAAGGCTTCGAGGGATGAATGGTTTTCCATCATTGCGTTGAATAATATCGATGCCAGGGAACTGGCTATCCAGGTAACACCGATCGCGATCGCAGCAAGATAAACGTAATCGCGCATGACCGGCGCGCCCTCTTTTTCGATGACGGCTTCGGAGGCTGCATCCATCATGTGAATGCGATCCTCTGGTACCTTTGCCCAGGCGTTGAAGCGGTCGGCGAAGTTTCTCGAGGCGAGGAGAAGCGGCAGCCACACTATATAAATGACATTGTCGGCGAGTACGGCGAGACCAAATTGTTCCGGTGGTGTGTTCAGCATCTCGCTCGTGGCGGCCATGTTACCCGTACCGCCGATCCAGCTGCCGGCCAATGCGCCGAATCCTGTCCATGCGTCAGGGGCGAGCCACCTGTGTACGAGTACGTAGGCGACAACTGCGCCAACGATGACGCCTGCTGTTCCCATCAGCATGACGAGCACTCCCTTGCCCATAATGCGAACGGCGGCCGGCACATTAACCTTTAACAGCATCAGGACGATGAACGCCGGCAACACATACTTGCTCAAGCCGGAATAGACGATTGAGTCACTCGGGATTACATCGAAGTTATTGAGAAATACCGGCGTCGCGTAAATAAAAAGCAACGGTGGAAGATACTGGAAGAGTTTCCATCCGGATATTTGTTCTATAAAGAACCAGAATGCCGCAACCGCACACAACACGGCGAGTACACCACCGGGGGAGCTGATCCATACATCCGACATGATTTATGTCCGCCACTGGAAATTGCGCGGCAGTATATCCGAATTCGCGATCAGGCGGGTTTGTGTGGTGGCTTCTAGGAAAAGCTCAGCTGTGCGCTCAGATCCTTGCGCGAGTCTTCATCAGTCAGCGCTGCGGCCTTGACCGTTAGCCATACCGCATCCCAGTCCTTGATTTTGCAGGGGCCGAAAACGAACTTGGCGATGTAACTGTTCAGGTCGCGAACATGCATGACATTTTTTTCGAGAGGGGTTGTGAATTGCACGCTGCCGGTGAAGACAACCAGATTGGCGACAGGTACTTTGGGCACCACTTTTTGCAGGGCTTTCGTTCGGCCCTCGTTCTGAATCATCGGATTCAGAAATTTTCGACGGCGTACGCCGTCAACGTTTGTCCACTGTGGTTCGTCCGGCCCACCGAATACGATGCCGTTGTAGTGCTTGGTCTGAATGCAAATGATTCCGCCGGAGGTCAGGATCGCATGGTCTATTTTCGTCAGTCCACCGTACGCTCCTGGCAGTATGAAATCATCGAGCACATCGCGACTTTTTTGCAGCAGAATCCGCCGAATCCGTCGCTTGCCGAACTCCGCGGTAACGAGCCCTCCGATGCGGGTAGCAGATGCACGAAAGACCAGTGTCAATAACAGCGCACAGGCTATGGCTATTACGAACATCGCCGGGCCGACATTGCTCAGGCCAGTGACCAGAGCTGGATCAGCCGCGGCTTCGACTGCCGCCGACGGCTCGGGGTCGGCTGCCATTGACGGCATTGCTGCAAGAAGAAAAAAGGGCAGTCGAAAATTCATAGGTCGAGATTATGACCATTCGATACAAGAAGCATCGTAGTAGGTCACGTTTTGGAAATCTAGCTTGCGATCAGCCTGGCGGGTATGCCAGATAGTAGCCGTCGATGCGTGCCAGCTTGATCGGTGTCCCGTAGGTCTTCAGCAGGTTTTTCTCTGTCAGGACCTCCTCCTTCGGCCCGTCGGCAACGATAGAACCCTCGCGAAGGAGGACAATGCGCTCGATGTGGGGCGGAATCTCATTCAGCAAGTGGGTCACGAGCACGATGTTCTTTCCCTGGCTGACGAGATCGCGAATACGGGACAGGTAATCAAAACTGGCTGAAAGGTCCAGGCCGGCGGTTGGCTCGTCGAAAATCAGCGTGTCCGGGTCATGAACCAGCGCGCGGGCCAGGAGGCAACGCCGCTGTTGTCCGGTGGACATATTCCGAAGCGGCCTGTCGGCGAATGAGCCGACACCGAGATCGTGCATTACCTGCTTGGCGGACTCCCTCTGCGCATCGCTGATACGACCGGCGAGTATTCCGTGAATGCCGATGCTGGAGAGATAACCCGACAACACGACGTCGAGGCCGGAGGTCGTACTTCGATATCGGGTTTGCTGGTCGTGCGATACAACACCGATGTGAGAGCGAAGCTCCCATACGTTCCATGTCGATCTTCCGAGAATCTTTATCCAGGAGTCATCTTTGAGCACCGGATAGAGTTCCCGGTTGACGACTTTGAGCAAGGTTGTTTTGCCCGAGCCATTCGGCCCCAGAATCGCTACCTGTTCGTGTTGCTCGATGGTCAGATCGAAATTGTTGAAAACACGGGTAGTGCCGCGAAAAATCGTCGCGTTACGAATGTCTATTAGGGGTGCGTCGCTCAAATTTTCAAAAGTCGTGGGTCAATCGCGATGGTGCCCAGCTCCTGAACTCTTCGTATGCCGGCATCGCGTCTTCGGACTCATATTCTTCGAGTCGCTCGGCAAGCCACTGAAACCACTCGAATGCGTCGGCAGAATCAAGTTCCTCGCGCAGGTCGATCGCCCAGTTTTCGAGTTTGTGCCACAGAATTACAACACTCGATCCCAGCAGGTTTCTGACGACGAGGAATGGCACGATTCTTTGGAAAGTCATCACACCAATATTTTCCATCGTTGTGCTGATTAGCATGGCAGATTCTTCCGTCTTCGCGCGCTTTGTCCTGATGTCTTCGGCACTCATGCCATCGGGCATGTGCAAAATCGTCCGGTATGCCTCGGCGAATTGTGGGTTCGCGAAAAAACGGAACAGCTCGATTGCGGCGAGTTCGCGTCGTTGCTGGCGTATCTGCCGCATCTGAAGCACGGCGAAATACAGACCACCTATTACGATCATGACGCCGAGAATTTCCGCCATGTTGGCGATCATCGATAATTCGTTCATGTTCGACTATCCTTTTGATTAAGGCTGCAGATACTACTCGTTAATTCCCAGGTCGTCAGACTTGCTGCGTTTTCCATTTTCCGCGACGAAAAATCAATACGCCCAAAACCGTAAGCACGGATTCGGTGAGGACGATGGAGAAAAAAACGCCGTTTGGCCCGAAACCCCGCGATGTGGCCAGCCAGTAGGCGAGTGGAATTTGCAGCATCCAGAAGCAAACGAAATTCAAGAGCGACGGCGTATAAGTATCGCCGGCTCCGTCTTACGAACGTGCGGGCACGCGTCCAGAAACCCTGAGGATTGTTCAAGGAGCCGTTCGAGATACGGATTTTCCGTATTCCTGTTCCCACTCGACAATCAGATCGCGGTTGTCATGCTGCCAGGGGTGAAAGTCCTTCTCGTAGAATCGAAGATAAGGCCGGAATACACGTCGAATTATGCCCGGCTTGATAAACAGGAACTTGAATCCGTGAAGCCACTCGCGAAGGCTCCAAAGCTTGCCGTCGTGCTTCAGCATAATGCAAAGATTTCGAAACGTGTCTTTGAAAAAGAAGAATGTGTTCATGAGCAATGCCTGACGCCGTTCCCTGACCGTTCCGCCGACTGCGATGAAGACGTCGAATGCTACAGCTTTGTGCTCGGTTTCCTCGACACCATGCCAAAGCCATAGTGATGCGATTCCCGGATCCGCGTCTGTGAGCGCGTCCTTTCGATTCAGCATGTCATTGGCCATTATTGCGGTGATGTGTTCGTTGGCGACCGTGCCCGCAAGCCTCCGTCTGGCCGAGAATTCTCGATAGGCCCATGCCATTCTGTCGCGGAGAGGTCGCTCGAAGCTGTCGAGGTCGTATCCCCGCTTCTCGCACAGCAACTCGTTGTATTTCTGATGCTGCAGGCGGTGCGTCGCCTCCTGGCCCTGAAATGCAGTAATTTCTTCGAGGAGCTTCTGATCATCGATCTGATTTCTGTAGTGGCGGACACTGTCGATGAAGAACTTTTCACCCAACGGAAACAGCATGGACATGGCGTTGAAATACGCGGTTCGAAAGGCGCTGCCACCATGCCAGTCGCGCCCGAGTGCCTCGGCCACCTCGAACGACGGCCTGCGCGGACCGAATGCCAGGGCTTCGGGACTTTTGCTTTGTCTGCCGGCCATGTCGATATTCTAATCCCGGGAATCACTCCGTAACAGCAACTCGAGCTCGCGCGCCGTGTCATTGGCCGTTTGGATCAGCTGTTCCTCGTCATGGTGGATCGCGTGTTGTTCATCGAGCAATCGCTTGTCACGCTCACGAAACATATCGACGGCACGTCTGGCTTCATCTTCCTCGATTCCAAGCAGTTTCAGAACGCGCCCGCTGATTGCGAGGCTCGACAACAGTGTTTCACGAAAAACATGTCTGATGCCGAGATCCATCAATTTATGTGCATGGCGCCGGTTCCGGGCACGCGCAACAATCTTCAGATTCGGAAAATGACCGATGACAGTTTCGGCCGTCTTTACCGATGATTCGATATTGTCGATAGCGAGAACGAATAATTTCGCCCGGTCGGCTCCGGCAGCTCTCAGCAGGTCGATGCGGCAGGCATCACCGAAGTAAACCTTGTTTCCGTAGCTGCGCACCACATCCACCTGAGAAGAGTCGATCTCGAGCGCGGTAAACGACCGGCCTTTGACGCGCAACATGCGCCCGACTATTTGCCCGACGCGGCCGAAGCCAGCGATGATTACGGCATTACCCTCGTCCTCCATTTCATCATAGTCGGGTGCTTCTTCCCCGGTCGTGCGTCCGGCGACGCGTTCGTTGATCAGGTAAACGACGGGTGTGAGCATCATCGAAACCGCAACGCCGAGGATCATTTTGTCGATGCTCGCCGCATCAATGATGTTCTCGCGGGCGACCAGGGCGAATAGTACGAACGCAAACTCCCCACCCTGGGACAAAATTGCAGCAAGGCTCATTGCTCCTTTGCTATCGCAAAGGCCGAATGTTTTCGCAAGCGGATAAAGTACGATCGCCTTAGCCAGCATCAGGCAGATCACGATGAGCAGCATCGTTCCGGGCTCTTCGAGCAGCAATCCGATATTGACCGACATGCCGACGGCAATGAAGAAGAGACCCAACAGGAGTCCTTTGAATGGTGCGATGTCGGCTTCGAGCGCATGCCGGTATTCTGAGTCAGCCAGCAGCATGCCGGCGATGAACGCGCCGAGCACCATGGACATTCCCGCGAGCTGCATTACGAGCGCGGCGCCGATGACAACGAGCAGGGCCGCGGCGGTGAAGATTTCCGGCAGGTCTGTGCGTGCGACGAGTCGTAACAAAGGCCGGAGCAGATATCGGCCGCCAAAGATCAGGCCTGCAATAGCCACAAGCATAATCACAATATCCGACGGGTCGAAGCCGCCCGATGCGCCACTGCCGAGCAGTGGCAGCAACGCTATTAAAGGAATAACCGCGAGATCCTGAAACAGCAGTATCGAGAATGCAGCTCGTCCATGCTGAGTGGTGAGCTGTTTCTTCTCTGCCAGTAACTGCAACACGAATGCGGTTGACGACAATGCCAGGATCAAGCCAGACACAATGGCGGCAACAGGCGTAAATCCGTAAATCCAGGCCAGCAGTCCAATAACGATTGCGCTTAGAAGCACCTGTGCGCTGCCCAGCCCGAACACCATCCGGCGCAGGACCCACAGGCGCGAGGGCTGAAGTTCGAGACCGATGATGAACAGGAGAAAAACAACGCCGAGTTCGGCAAAGTGCAGTATGTGCTCCGGATCGCGGATGAGTCGGAATCCGAACGGGCCGATAATAATGCCGGCCGCGAGATAGCCCAGAACCGATCCAAAACCCAATCGTTTGGAAAGCGGCACCGCAATAATTGCGGCGACCAGGTAGATAATGGCCTCCTGAATCAAACTCACCAGCGTCCCCTGTTCCTTTCCCGGTCCGGTCGTCTGGACAAGGCAGTTTAGCTTGTGCGCGCCTTTGCTGGCCATTGGCCTATGCATTACACTAGCGCAAATTTCGCAGGGGTGGCCCATGGACCAGCAAAGGAAAACGACACCGAACATCCTTATCGGACTGATTTGCGTGTTGTTTTACCTTGGTGGCTGCGAACCGCCGCGAACTACGGCAGAACGCGATCAGGCCGCAGCCAGAGAAAATGTTGAAGCCATGTCGCGAGAGCATACCGACGACACATCGACCCCGAGTGAAGGTGCGAGCGTGGCGCCGGCACGGCCCGTTATTGTCGATGACAGAATGGCGTATGCGGACGTCAAGGATGAGCTGAGTTACGGGCACTTCGTATTTCCCGAAGGAATGGTCGAACCATATCCAGCCATCATCGTAATTCATGAATGGTGGGGTCTGAATGACGGCGTGCGGGCAATGGCAGACAGACTGGCGGGCCTCGGATATATCGTCCTGGCTGTCGACCTTTACGGTGGAGCGACAGCGTCGAACCCCGCTGATGCAAGGGAACTCATGTTGCAAGTCGTCGAAAACCCGGATCGTGCGAGTGAAAATATTCGGCAGGCCTACAAGTTTCTCGAAGAAATCGCGGGTGCGCCACGTATCGCTTCACTCGGCTGGTGTTTTGGTGGCGGCTGGTCATTGAATGCTGCGCTGCTCTTTCCCGAAGAACTCGACGCCGCCGTTATCTACTACGGACAGGTGACGGATAGCGAAGCCAAACTAGGACCATTGCAGATGCCTATTCTGGGGCACTTCGCAGCAGACGACACCAGCATCACAGTCGAGAGTGCCCGTGGATTCGAGCAAGCTTTAGAGAATCTCGGAAAGAACTACGAGATCGAGATCTACCCGGACGTCAAGCACGCATTTGCCAATCCAAGCGGCAGAAACTACAACGCTGCAGCGGCCGACAAAGCCTGGGACCATACAGTGGCCTTCCTCGATCGACATCTCTCTGTCAGCGAATAACAATAGTCAGTCCGAAGCTTCCTCGGGCACTTCGCATTCGAGTTTTACATCGAGCGGCTGGGTCACATATTTCATTGATTGCCCGGAATCTGCCGCGCATCGTAATGACGCCTGTACTGACAAGACAGCCGCAATCGTGAGAGCCCCCTGATCCAAAGCGGCAGATTCGCTCCTGACGCAAAATTCTTCGACACGTAGCGGTGCTAACTGACTTGACGGAATCGTGAGTTCAAACTCGAGTGTCTTATTTTCCTGCAGTTTCGTTGAGCCAAATGATACTCGGCTGTCAGCCACACTGATCGACGCGGAGTCAGGCTGCCAGTCTTCTTCACATTCGGCTGTAAAAGTCACCACGTAGGTGAGACTGGGCAGATGCATCGCAAATCGGCCGGGTCGGCGCGGTGCTACGGCGACAACGGGCACATCGGCCTTTATTACGATGTTATGCACGGGTTCCGAGTCCGCCGCGAAGGCCACAGGCACGACGACCGGTGCAAAAGCGAAGAGTAGTGCTGGACGCATCTGCGTAAGGCTACGTTATGGGAGTAAAAAAAGACAAGGTGGCCTGATACGCTAGGGGCCCGATGCGAATCACTGGCAGTACAAAATGAATGAGGCAGTCAAGATAACCTACAAAGTTGCACGCAGGATCGCGATACTCACTCTTGGCAGCACCATACTCGCTGTCGGTATCGTCATGATAGTTGCCCCCGGACCTGCGATCGTGGTCATTCCGATTGGGCTTGCGGTATTGGGTGCCGAGTTTGCCTGGGCAAAGATCTGGCTGAGAAAGCTCCGCGAGGGGATAAGCAATCACGGCGCGAGACAACGCAGCGAGCGCGTGGAGAACCATCGCGATCGGCATCGGTAATAAAAAGAAAGGAGCCGGAGCAGCCAAATCTGAAATCATTTAGCGGGCCGATCCGACACGGAGCGGTCTCCGGCTCCCTAACAAAAACGGCAAGGGGGTATGCCGCCGGACCTCCTGGTCCTTAGCGGGGCCGCCGCCTGCGAGCGATCGGGGGAGAGAGTGCTCGCAGAATGGCATGCCACCGATTTGGTCGGGGCGATTTGATTTACACGTCGCCCGCGATCAGCACTAAAGTGCGGCCGATAAGCTTGATATCAAGTTCCAGCCTGGCGTTTGCCTCGATCGCCCGGGCAGCTTCCTCGACGGCTGCTTCGTTTGCCTGCCGGGCCTGTTCCCTGCTGATATCTTCAATGACCGCGGTTGACGCCTCGCTCGTGTCGGATGGCATCCGGTCTTCTGCTGCTGCCGGCGCCACACCTGTCACGCCTGCAAAAAATAGTAAGGCGGCAATCGTCGCCGCGTTTCTTTGTCCTCTCGTGTACTTCATCTTGCTGTCCTTTTTTCCTTTTGGCGGCGAAAATCCGTCTCCAATAGACCTAGTAAATGCATAAGCCGTGCCATGTCTGAAACTCTTTTAAAAACAATCATTTATCATCAACAATGTATTACGGAATTTCGTAAATAACGGAAAAACGTGACAATTTCTACGATTTTCCGTATAAATTGAGGCCATGGCGAAACTCGATGACTATCACTGGCTCTTCCGCAAGGCACCGGCAATGGCCAGCCTGATCGACGGAGAGGGCAAATTCCTCGATGTCAACGACGCCCTGCTCGAGCGTCTCGACTTCGAGCGGGCGGAAATGATCGGCCGGCGGCCGGCGGAATTTGTAAGCGATGCGAGCGCTCGCCGTATCGAGCAAGAGTTCGTACCGACACTCAGGCGGACCGGAAAGCTCGAAAACAAACCTATCGCCTTCTGCGCGAAATCGGGTGAGATCGTCGAGTGCCTGACCAACTCGCTGGTCGAACATGACCCGGACGGATCCTTCGTGCGCACCGTGGCGATCTACACGGAGGCGACGGACCAGGCCAGGGCAAATTTCAAATACCGGGAGTTGTACCGATCGACACCGGCGATGTTGCATACAGTGGACGCCAGCGGTTGCATCGTGACGGCGACGAACCATTGGCTGCAAAAAATGGGATATTCCCGCGATGAGGTCGTGGGCCGTCCAATACTGGATTTTTATAGTAGCGCTGACCGCAAGAAATTCGGGGGCACTCGTCTTCTCGAGATCATCGAGGGCGGAGAATTCAATAACGAGGAACGGCAGATGGTTACGAGGAACGGCATCGTTCTCGAACTGTTGATGTCCGCCATTTCCGTTAGGGATTCCACCGGGCAGGTAAATCAGATGCTGGTGGCGTCCAAGGATGTTACCGAGCGTAACCGGGCGGAGCGCGCCTTGCGGAAATCACTCGCCGAGAACGCACGCCTTCGGGAGGAACTGGAGCGGGAACGCGATTATCTCCGCGAGGAAGTCAACGTCGCGATGAATTTTGGCCGCATTGTCGGCAAGAGCCCGGCTCTGAGGTACATGATGGCGCAGATTGAGGCAGTTGCAGAGACTCCGGCGAGCGTCCTGATACTCGGCGAGTCCGGCGTTGGCAAAGAGCTTGTGGCCCGTGCGATCCATGCGCAGAGCCCGCGCGAGGACGGCCCCCTGGTCAAGGTGAACTGTGCTTCGATTCCCAAGGATCTGTTCGAAAGTGAATTTTTTGGCCACGTAAAAGGGGCATTTACAGGCGCTCATCGCGACAGAGTTGGCAGATTTCAGCTGGCGGATGGGGGCACAATCTTTCTGGACGAGGTTGGCGAGATCCCGATCGAGTTACAGGGCAAGCTCCTCCGTGTACTTCAGGAGAGCGAGCTCGAGCGTGTTGGCGACGATATCACGAAGACCGTGGATGTCAGGGTGATTGCTGCGACGAACCGAGATCTTGAACAACTTGTCATGGCGGGCAAGTTCCGAGAGGATTTGTTTTATCGCCTGAGCGTTTTTCCGATCGAAGTTCCGCCATTGCGAAAGCGCGGTGAAGATGTAATTCAGCTGGCGCAACATTTTCTCGAGGCGACCTGCCATGATTTTGGCCGGAAGCCCATGAGGTTGACCAGGAGTCAGGCAGTCGAGATCAGGAATTATGAATGGCCCGGAAACGTGCGTGAACTCAAGAATGTTATTGAACGGGCAGTTATCCTGTCGCAGGGCAATGTGCTTCGGCTGGACTTGTCCATGCCTGGCACCATCGCGGATGCTGGCGCCGCAGCGTCCGGAGACAAAAACGCGGCCGCGCCGCACATTCTTACCGAGAACGATATGAAGGAATTGCAAAAGAGGAATCTGCTGGCGGCCCTTGGGGAGACCAATTGGCGGGTGTCGGGAAAGGATGGTGCGGCGGAGCTTCTTGGCGTGCGGCCAACCACGCTCAGCGACCGCATAAGGTCTTTCGGTTTGCGAAAACCGCGTCGCAATTGAGCGATCAAACATGAGCTGCCGAGCAATAGTCCTGCCCCTGATAGTCGCCATCCTGCCTGCCCTCGGACTTTGCGCAGGCGTGTTGCCCCCCGGGGTCCAGGAGTCCCTGAATCTGCGCAAGGCCCCGGACAGCAGCCTCAGCGTCTATGTGGAAAACCTCGACACAGGCGAGCCAGTACTGACCTGGAACGAGGACGTACCCCGCAATCCGGCGTCGGTCGTCAAGCTCCTTACGACCCTCGTTGCTCTTGACGTTCTGGGCCCGGCGTATACGTGGAAGACAGAGGCCTACATCGTGGGCGAACTGGTCGACGGTGTTCTCGACGGCGATCTGTTGCTGAAGGGCTACGGAGATCCATGGCTCGTTACCGAGCGCGTGTGGCAAATGTTGCGGCAGATTCGGCAAGAAGGAGTGCGCAAAATAAACGGTGACCTCCTGATCGACGACAGCCACTTCGAAGTTCCCTACCATGACCCGGCCGCATTCGACCGCGAACCACTGCGCGCCTACAACGTAGCGCCGAACGCCCTGTTGATGAACTTCAAGGTCGTGCGTTATCGTTTCGAGCCCGCGTCCAATTCGGCGGCGGTCAATATCCGGACCGATCCGCCACTTCAAAACCTGCAAATAGAAAACAGGCTCAAGCTCGTACCGGGCCGCTGTCGTGGCTACCAGCGTGGAATTACGATCACGCCGAATCACGCCACCGATCGCATGATCATGAGTGGCGACTTCCCGAGCGGCTGCAATTCCTACGAAATGGGCCGCACTGCGTTAAGCCATAATCAATTTACATACGGCTTGTTCAAGAGTATCTGGCTGGAGTCCGGCGGCGAGTTCTCAGGCAGCTATTGGAATGTAATAAAACCGGAACATGCCGAACCTATACTGGTATTCGAATCATGGCCGCTCGCCGATGTCATTACCAAAGTCAATAAGCACAGCAACAATGTGATGGCTCGTCAGCTTCTGTTGACATTGGGTGCGGAAAAAAATGGTGCGCCGGGTACCGAGGATGGTGGCAGACAAGTCGTCGAGGACTGGCTCAAAGAGCGAAAGCTGCATTTTACGGAGCTGAAACTCGATAACGGATCGGGATTGTCGCGTGAGTCTCGACTGTCTGCCGAAGTGCTCGGCGGCATTTTGCGTTACGCCTGGGAGAGTCCGTTTATGCCCGAATTCATGTCATCGCTGTCGCTGTCCGGGCTCGACGGTACTCTGGCGAGACGTTTTCGCAACGAGCCGTTGACCGGCAAGGCACACATAAAAACCGGCCGGCTCGATAATGTCGCCGCAATTGCGGGTTACCTTCAGGCGAAGTCCGGCAACAGATACGCCGTTGTCGCACTGCAGAATCACACCGATGTACATCGAGGGCCGGGCGAGGAGGTGCAGGCCGCGTTACTGAGATGGCTCTACGAGCAATGAGACTGCGACAAGCCGCGAAATTCCCGTTTCTACTGTAGTAAAATCCGCTTCTCGTTTGGGAGATATCAACATGCGTTTTACGATTTGGCATGCCCTATGGGCAGCGCTACCAATGGCAGCACTCGCGGAAACGGCCTATGTGACTGATAATCTTCGGCTCGGCCTGCACCAGGCGCCGGATACGAGCGGCCGCGCATTTCGGACAATGGAATCCGGTCAGGAGGTCGAAATCCTGAACCGGGACCGAAATTACGCGCACGTTCAATTGCCCGATGGCGTCCAGGGCTATCTGAAGGCGGCCTACCTGGTATTCGAAAAGCCGGCCAAGCTGATTGTCAGCGAAACGCAGGCCGCGAACGAGAAACTTGCTCGGGAGTTAGAAGATACGAAGCAGGCTTTTGCGGGCCCAGCGGCGACAATCGATTCTCTGGAGAGTGACGTCGCGCAACAAAAAGCAGCGCTGAACGAAAGCAATGCAAAGCTCAAGGAGTTACTCGAGGAAAACGAGAAATTTCGCAGGCGGCAGAGCGGCTACAAATACAGCCTGCCCTTCCCATGGGTGGCGAGCGCACTGGGTGTGTCACTCCTTGCTGGTTTCTTAATTGGATTGTGGCTGGTTGACTATCGGAGCCGTAAGCGTCACGGCGGTGTTCGCATTTACTAAAACCGGATTCGCGGGATATAGCACAACGTTATATACCGATAACAACAAATACGTTCACGTGCGCCGAAGCAGTTCGTAAGGTCTGTCGATACCGACAAACCAGACGGACGAATTTTTGAACAGGACGGCTGCAGGTACGCTCGCACCACCACTCGATTCAGCGCAGACACAAAAAGTGCACAGCGCTCTGGATGGGCTTACGACTGCGCAGCTGCAATGGGTGAGCGGTTACGTTGCCGGACTTGCCGCCCAGCAGGACTCGACTCAATCGGTGATTCCGCTGACCGCGGCCGGAGCGGCGAACGCTCTGACGATCCTTTATGGTTCCCAGACCGGAAACGGACGAGCGATCGCGGAAAACCTCATGCAAAGCGCGACCGGTCGAGGCCTGTCCGCGAATCTCGTCAGCCTGGCAGACTACAAGCCTGCAAACATCAAGCGGGAGTCGATGCTTGGTTTGGTCATCAGCACCCACGGCGAAGGAGACCCGCCGGACGATGCAGAGTTATTTCATGAATTTCTGTTGTCCGACAAGGCGCCACAGCTCGAGAGTCTGAATTTCTCTGTTCTCGCTTTGGGCGATAGCAGTTACGTAAATTTTTGTCAGACCGGACGTGAGCTGGACGCACGGCTCGAGGAACTCGGCGCGAATCGAATCGCGCCGCTCGTCGAATGCGATCTCGACTACGAAGATCCCGCAACACATTGGACCAGCGATGTGCTCGAAGCGTTGCCTGATGTGTCGTCAAGCCTTGCGCAAGTTCCACGCTTGCATGCCGTCAAGCCGGTTGCCCGCTTCGACAAACATCATCCATTCGAGGCCGAGGTTCTGACGAACCAGAAAATAACCGCGACAAGCTCGACCAAAGACGTACGGCATATCGAATTGTCTCTCGAGGGTTCGGGCCTGACTTACGATCCGGGCGATTCCCTGGCTGTTTTCGCAAACAATCCGCCACCACTTATCGACGAAGTACTCGAAATCCTCGATTTCACGGGTGAGGAGGAAGTACGGATAAAGGGCACTATATTGTCTGTCAGGGATGCATTTCGGACGGAACTCGAGATTACGGCACCGAGCCTCGGATTCCTGAGGGTATATGCGAAACTGGCCGGATCCGATGCGCTTGCAAACTTGCTGGAGCCCGAGCAACAGTCCGCATTAACCGACTATCTCGACAACCATCAGATCGTCGATATCCTGCGCGAGCACCCTGCATCGCCTGGCCCGCAAGAGTTTGCGGCGATATTGAGAAAACTCATGCCGAGGTCGTATTCGATCGCTTCGAGTCTGCACGCCAATCCGGATGAGGTTCACCTGACGGTTGCCTCCATCAATTACGAAGCATTCGGTACCGAACACTGGGGTGCCGCCTCCACGATGTTGGTGGACAGGACCCGCGAGGGAGACCGTGTCAAAGTCTACGTCGAATCGAATCCAAGATTTCATTTGCCTGCCGACGGACAAACTCCCGTTATCATGATCGGGCCGGGTACCGGCGTCGCGCCTTTCAGGGCATTTGTCGAACATCGGACGGAGCTCGGAGCAGCCGGGAAGAACTGGTTATTCTTCGGCGATCGAAACTTTCGCAGCGATTTCCTTTATCAACTGGAATGGCAGCGCCATCTGAAGAGCGGCGCACTCGACCGCATGGACGTTGCATTTTCGCGCGACCAGGAAGACAAGATCTATGTGCAACATCGCGTCGAGGAACGTGGCGCCGAAGTTTTTGACTGGTTGCAGCAGGGCGCCGCCATCTATGTCTGCGGAGACGCCAGGCAAATGGCCGGCGATGTTCACGATGCGCTGGTCAATGTGCTCGTTTCTCACGGTAGTCACGATACTGACTCGGCCGAATCGTATCTCAAGGATTTGCGCCGAGCCGGCCGCTACCAGCGCGATGTCTACTAGGCGTTGCCGGTGACTGAAATGGCAGCAAATCTTACCGAAGTCGAGGTCGTCAAGTCCCGCAGCCGCCATTTGCGCGGCACGATTCTCCAGAGTCTCGAGGATCCGATAACAGGCGCCATCGCGGACGACGATACCCACCTTACGAAATTTCATGGCATCTATCAGCAGGATGACCGCGACCTTCGCAATGAACGAAAGCGTCAGCGGCTGGAGCCTGCGTACAGTTTCATGATCCGTGCCCGGGTGCCGGGCGGTGTCTGCACGACGGATCAATGGCTCAATATGGACGAGATAGCCAGGAATAGAGCGTACGGCACAATTCGTCTGACGACGCGGCAGGCGTTTCAGCTTCATGGCGTCATCAAAGGGGAACTGAAGCCTGCGATTTCCGAAATCAACGACCAGATGATGGATACGCTTGCTGCCTGTGGTGACGTCAATCGCAACGTAATGTGTTCAACGTTGCCCGCACTATCGGAGACTCACGCGGAAGTACAGAAGCATGCAGAATTGCTCAGCAGACACCTGACGCCCACAACGGGCGCGTATCACGAGATATGGCTCGACGGAAAAAAGCTGCAGGACACGGACTCGGAAGTCGAACCAATCTATGGTGATACCTATCTGCCCCGCAAGTTCAAACTGGCGTTCGTTGTGCCGCCGCAAAACGATGTTGATGTCTATGCGCAGGATTTGGGCTTCATTGCTATTACTGAGGCCGGCAAACTGAGCGGATTCAACATTACGGTTGGCGGCGGCATGGGCATGAGTCACGGCGAGACGGAAACGTATCCGCGGCTCGGCGAAGTCATGGGATTTTGCCTCCCGCCGCAGGTCAATGCTGTCGCGGAAGCTGTCGTTACGACGCAGCGGGATTTCGGCGACCGCACAAACCGAAAACATGCGCGACTGAAATACACAATCGACGATCGCGGGCTGGACTGGTTTCGCAGTGAGGTCGAGCAGAGGCTCGGCTCGCGACTCGGAGAACCCCGGCCTTTTGCGCTTATTGGTAACGGCGATGTATACGGCTGGCAAAAGTCGAAAGATGGATTTTGGCACTATACGCTCTACGTGGAAAACGGACGCGTCAAAGACGGCGATGGGTCCTTGTTAATGAGCGGTTTGAGACGAATTGCGATGCTGCACAAAGGCGATTTTCGACTGACACCGAATCAGAATCTGATCATTAGCAACGTGGCCGAAAATGACCGGAGCAGGATCACGGCGCTCCTGCGTCATTTTCGTATCGAAAATGATAAGCGGGCGAGTCAGCTCCGCCTGCATTCGATGGCCTGCGTGGCGTTTCCGACCTGCGGTCTGGCTATGGCCGAGAGCGAGCGGTATTTGCCGTCCCTGATTGATCGCATCGACGCATTGCTGGGCCAGCACGGTCTTGATGATGACGCCATAACCATTCGTATGACGGGATGCCCGAACGGTTGCGCCCGTCCCTATATCGCCGAGATCGGCCTGGTCGGCAAGGGGCCTGGTCGTTACAACCTCTATCTTGGTGCCAGCTTTGTGGGCGAGCGACTGAATCGACTCTATCGAGAGAATGCAAACGAGGAAGAAATTCTCGACGCACTTGAGCCCCTGCTGTCGCGGTATGCCAAAGAGCGTGTAGAGGGCGAACGCTTCGGCGACTTCGTCATTCGTATCGGCGAGGTGGTCGCAGTAAGTGCGGGAAAGGAGTTTCACAATGCCGCCTGATGGTGAATTCGTGGAACTCAGTGAATCTCGCAGCCGGCGAGCTGCAGAACTCGTGTGCAATCGATCGCTGGAGTCTATGTCCGCGGAACAAAGGGTTAGTTGGGCACTAGCTCATTTGCCGGAGAATCATGTTGTCAGCTCCAGTTTCGGAGCGCAGGCGGCAGTGATGTTGCACTTGCTATCCACACAGCGCCCCAACATCCCCGTGATCGTAATCGATACGGGCTATCTATTTCCGGAGACCTACCGATTCATTGACGAGCTGACAAGCTCGCTGCACCTGAATCTGAATGTAATTAGGCCCGAGGTATCCGGTGCGTGGCAGGAAGCGCGCTTCGGCAAGCGTTGGGAAGCCGGCGTCAAAGGCATCGATGCCTACAACCGGGACAATAAGGTATTACCGATGGAACGCGTGCTCGAGGCCCTGGATGTTGGCACATGGTTCGCGGGATTAAGGAGAGCTCAGGCGCAGAGCAGAAAAAACACACCCATCATCGAATCATCGGGCGAGCGCTGGAAGGTCCACCCGATCGCCGACTGGAACGACAAGGATGTATATCAATATCTGAAAAAACATGACCTGCCATACCACCCATTGTGGGAAAAGGGTTATGTCTCGATTGGCGACACGCATACAACGCACTCGCTAGCGGACGTGTCGAGCAGCGACGAGACGCGTTTCTTCGGTCTAAAACGCGAGTGCGGATTGCACGAAATGGATTTTGGCAAGCTGGCCTGAGCTGATCAGGCAGCAGCGGACAAATCGTCCACACATCCGCCGCGCACCGGCAACCTGGTGTCACTGAACAAACGGTCGATTTCTTCCTGTTCCTGAGCCTTTGCTGCGTCATCGATTTGCTGGGCATCGATATGCGGTGCAAACAAGCGAATGAAGTCGAGCATGTAGCGACGAAGCACGACATCTTTTCGGAATCCTATCCAGGTCGTGCTTCTCGGGAACAGTCCCTCGGCATCGATCGCAGTCAGATCTCTGTTGTCATCGCATTCATGAGCCATGCTGGCAACGATGCCGACACCCAGTCCCATGCGCACATAGGTCTTGATGACGTCGGCATCCCTCGCAGTAAACACGACGTCCGGCACGAGATTTCTTTCGGCAAATGCTTTTTTCAATGATGACTCGCCACCAAAACTGAAGACGTAGGTCACGAGCGGATGCTTGGCCAGATCTTCGAGGGTCAGTTTCTGATCCAGCGCAGCGAGTTCATGATCGCTCGGCACAAGAATCGTGCGGTCCCAGCGGTAGCTTGGTACGAGGAGGAGATCGTTGAACAGGTGATTCGATCCGGTGGCAATCGCGAAATCGATTTCCTTCGCATTGACCATGTCGGCAATCTGCTCCGAAGTACCCTGGTGCAGATTCAGATTGACGCTCGGATAATATTGCCGAAACGATTTTATAACTTCGGGAAGCACGTAGCGCGCCTGAGTATGTGTCGTGCCGATCGAGAGCGTGCCTTCCTCCTCCTGATAATAATCGGAGGCCAGATTACGGATATTGTCGACCTCTTGCATGATGAGTCTCGCACGGTCGATCACCTGGTGACCTGCCGCGGTTACGCCCTCGAGGCTCTTGCCCTTGCGTGTGAACAACTGCAGGCCGAGTTCTTCTTCCAGAAGTTTGAGTTGTTTGCTGACGCCCGGCTGAGATGTGTACAGGCGATCGGCTGCCGCCGTAATGTTCAGGCCGTTATCGACGATCGCAAGCAAATATTTTAGCTGTTGTAATTTCATCGGACTGCGTCGTGTCAAAACCCCAAGAGCCCATCCAACTCTCAACTAGGACAAGCAATCGTGAGAAACGTTTCAAGCAATGGCAAATCAAGTGCTCAATCCGGCCGGTGAGTATGCCCAGTCTGGGCCCGTATGACAATTTTCCCTGTGAAAACCGGTACATAACATATAACGGGGCGCTATAACGGCAGAAAAATTCATTATTTTTTGCGCTCTCGCCAAGCCGGTATATTGGACGGCCGCAACAAGAGGCCGATTTCTTGGACTACTTTCCCGCATTCCTGAAGCTGCAGGGCAGATCCTGCCTTCTTGTCGGCGGAGGCGACGTGGCCTCGCGCAAGGCAGACATGCTCCTCGCCGCCGGGGCACGGCTGACCGTCGTCGCCCCGCTGCTCTGCGCCAAGTTGGAGCAATATGCCGTGGCCGGACGCGTTACGCATCGTGCCGCCCGCTTCGCAAAATCGGATGTTGAAGGGCATTGCCTGGTTGTCAATGCCAGCGGCGATGCGCAGGTCGGCAAACAGGTATTCGACGCGGCGAACGAAGCCGGCGTCTTTTGTAACTCCGTCGATGATAAGACGCGCTGCAGCTTCATCTCGCCCGCAGTTATCGACCGGAATCCCGTAGTCGTTGCCGTTTCGAGCGGCGGCAACGCCCCGCTTCTGACGCGAAAAGTTCGCGCACAGATCGAGACCATTCTGCCGGTTCGACTGGGAAAGCTGGCCACCCTGGCGTCCGAGTGGCGCGATCGGGTCAAGTCACGAATCACTGATTTGCTTGGCCGGCGAAGATTCTGGGAAGAGGTATTCGATGGCCCGGTCTCGAACGACGTACTTGCCGGTCGAGCGTTGTCTGCCAAGACAAATATCGCAAGCCTGCTCGATAGAGCGGCAGGAACAAAGAAACGGGTTGGCGAGGCCTGGCTAGTCGGGGCAGGACCGGGTGAACCTGGTTTGTTGACTATTCGTGCATTGCAGCTCATGCAAGCTGCTGACGTCGTGGTTCACGATCGTCTCGTTTCCAAAGACGTCCTGGCGCTCGCGAGGCGCGACGCCGAAATGATTTCTGTCGGCAAGATGCCCGGCTGTAGATCAACGACGCAGGACGAGATCAACGAAATGCTTGTCCGCCTGGTCCGCGAGGGCAAGAGAGTTTGCCGCCTGAAAGGTGGCGACCCGTTCATATTCGGCCGGGGCGGAGAGGAGATTGACGCGCTCGCTGCGGCCGGTTTGCGTTTTCAGGTCGTTCCCGGGATTACCGCCGCCGCCGGTTGTGCCGCCTACTCGGGAATACCGTTGACACACAGAGATATTGCACAGTCTGTCGTATTTCTGACGGCGCACGGCAAGAATTCAGTCGATCGGCTCGATTGGCCATCTCTGGCGCGAGACAGGCAGACACTGGCGTTGTATATGTCCGTTGGCCGCCTTCGGGATATCCGGGACAAACTGCTAGAATATGGCCGGTCGCCGGATACGCCCGTCGCAATAATAGAAAACGGCACCAGCGACAATCAGAGAGTCATTCACGGCGACCTCAAAGATCTGATCGGCCTGGCCGATCAGCATGACGTGGTCGCGCCGGCGCTCCTGATCGTAGGTGAAGTAGCAGCATTGGGCGTCGGCCGGGAGTGGTTCGAGGGTCGGCCTGTAGAAGAAGACGACGAGGTACTGGCTTCTGTCGCAGCAATTTAATAGGAGGATACATAAATGATTTACAACAACATTCTCGAGACGATTGGGGATACTCCGATCGTGCGCCTTAATCGCATTGCTCCCGATCATGTGGAGATGTACGTCAAAGTCGAGTCGTTCAACCCGCTGGCTTCCGTCAAGGACAGGCTCGCCTATGGCATCATTGTGGACGCTGAAAAACGGGGTGCGATCAAACCCGGTCAAACCGTTGTGGAGGCAACTTCCGGAAATACGGGCATTGCGCTCGCGATGGTTTGTGCGGCAAAAGGCTATCCATTCGTCGCAACAATGGCTGAGTCTTTTTCTGTGGAACGGCGAAAAATCATGCGCGGCCTCGGCGCCAAGGTCATTCTGACGCCTGCCGCAGAGAGAGGCACGGGCATGGTTAAGAAGGCCGAAGAGCTCGCCGAGAAACATGGCTGGTTCCTGGCCCGGCAATTCGAAAATCTCGCCAATCCCGAGTATCACCGCAACACAACCGGGCCCGAAATTCTCAAGGATTTTGCGGGCAGGCGCCTGGACTACTGGGTCACGGGCTATGGCACGGGCGGCACAATGACCGGTGCCGGGGAAGTCATAAAACTCGCCCGGCCGGAAGTTACGATCGTCGCGTGCGAGCCTGCGGGCGCATCGCTGCTTGCCGGGTGCGAATGGAGTCCTCACAAAATCCAGGGCTGGACACCTGACTTCATTCCGGATGTTTTGAATCGAGAGATATACGATCAGCTCATTGCCGTGACCGACGAGCGGGCGATCGAACTCTCGAGACGGCTTGCGGCTGAAGAGGGCCTTTTCGTCGGCATCTCGTCCGGGGCCACATTAGCGGCTGCTTTCGAGGCAGCCGAAAAGGCCGAAAAGGGCTCCGTGCTCCTCGCGATGTTGCCGGACACAGGAGAGCGGTATCTGAGTACGCCGCTGTTCGAGGGCATCAACGAGGGATCGGACGATGACTGGCTGGACTCGCTGGCCACCTGACGACAAAACGTGAAAATTGCCCGGTCGGCGCAGATCGTGCTGCCAGGCCGTTTTGTGCGTAATTGCCTGAAAGAAGAAGAGAAATCGGTTTCAGCTGAGACCTGAGTCACAGCCATATCGACGCATGCATGGCATTGTGCGGTCATTCCTGCAACTCGGGGCGCCCCCCGCCGGACTGGAAAGGCGAACTCGCTGATGACCGCAGATGTGCACAACATCATAACGAGGAAAAATATCGGTTCGGCCAAGGCTCTGCTGCAATCACTTGTACCTCGTGCCCAGTGCTTTTGTTTCTACGATCTGTCGCGAAGCTGTGTATGGAGCAGTGATGGCGTAGACGACTATGAGATCGATAACTACGTTACCGACCTCCCCGATGATGTCATGGCCGGTATACTTCCCGATTCGAATCTGTTGCGTCGTACTTTAACTTCCGGTCGAACACTGCTCGTACTACCTGTCTATGGCGACAATACGGATAAAGGGCTCGGGTTGCTCGTCACTGTGTTCTCCAGGAATGCAGGCAAGTCGTCTTCATTCAACCCGAGCCTTCTGAAGAACATACTCCTTCCGGCCGTCGAGGTTATCGGCGAGAGCATACGGCTCAATCAGCAGCTCGGCGATGTTGTCAGTCGGGCGGACATTGCCGAGAAGGAACTCGAGCTTGTCTACTCGGTTGACGAGAAAATCCACGGCGTGTCTCGTAGCCATGCCGGCCTTGCGCAGCTGATCGGTCAGAGCGGCCGCTTCCTGGGTATCGCTTACAGCGTTTTGCTACTGCCGTCGAAACGGATCCGGATCAGTGCAACGCACTCGAGTTGGAAGACCGTGAAAAGAAAGGCGCTGGACAAATACATCATCGAACAGCTGTTTCCGAAACTCGAGTCACAGCGTGCTTCGGTCATATTCGAAGTACCGGCGGTCGAGGGATCGGACAATATTGCCGATCAGGGGTATCAAACGATGCTGTGCCCGCTGATCGACAGAGCCGGAAATGTCGAAGGCGTGCTTGCCCAGTTAGGGCGTGTCGACAAGAAACCATTTGATAAGTCGCACATGCGATTCATGTCCCACATCGTCCGCAAGGTCGAGTATGTCATCGAACAATCCTTCGACGTGATGACCGGCCTGATGAACCGATCGGGATTCGAGGCTCAACTTCACGAATCAATGAAGTCGCTGATCGGGACCGAAGATGCGCACCAGATTATCTACTTCGATCTGGATAACCTGCAGCTTGTCAACGACACGTTCGGTCGCGATGCCGGGGATGAAGTCATTATTCGCTTCGCCCAGATGCTCGAGGATGAGCTGCCGAATAACGCCGTTGCTACCCGCCTGACAGGCGACGATTTCGCAATCATGCTGGCACACAGCACAGTCGAGGAAGCGCTGGACCTGACGACATCGGTTCGATCGAAGGGAGAGCAGCTGCGTTACCTCCAGGGCGACAAATCTCTGCAGGTCACGGTCAGTATTGGCATTGCGAGCTTTGACGCCCGGGCTTCGGATGTTGCAGACGCATTGACAGCCTCGCGAATCGCCTGTGATTCGGCCAAAGATCATGGTCGTGATCGCGTCGAAGTTTATGACCAGGACAATCAGAGCATCATCCGACGATACGACGACATGCATCTTGTTTCGGAGATTCAGCAAACTCTCGATACGGACGGCTTTGATCTTCTGGCGCAACCGATTGTTGCATTGAACAAGGACAACGATCAGACGCGCTTCGAGATCCTGCTTAGAATGAAGGACAGCCGCGGCAACAAGATTTCATCCGACGCGTTCTTTTCCGCCGCCGAGCGCTATCAGCTCATGCCCCAGATTGACCGCTGGGTCGTCTCGGCCACACTTTCGAAGCTCGGGAAGCAAGCAGAATTTCTCGAAAAGTCCGGCACCAGCTTTGCGATTAATCTGTCGGGGCAGTCGCTCGGTGATGACGACATCCTAAAGTTTATCGAAGACGAGATCGAATCCAGCGGGGTTCCAGCCGCCAGTCTGTGCTTCGAGGTTACGGAGTCGGCGGCAGTGTCCAACCGAAGAAAGGCACAGGCCTTCATTAATGCATTGCGTGAGCACGGCTGCAAGTTCTCCCTCGATGACTTCGGTGCCGGCTTGAGTTCATTCGCCTATTTGAAGAATTTCAAGGTCGATACCCTGAAAATCGATGGCAGTTTTATTCGCGATATAACCGACAACAGGATATCGGAGTCGATGGTTGCCGCTATTACGCAGGTAGCCAAGGTGATGAAACTCGAGACTGTCGCTGAATACGTGGAGAGCGCGAAAATCAAGACTCTGATCGAAAAACTTGGTGTCGACTTCGCGCAGGGTCATGCAATCGGCAAGCCGTCCCGCCTCGACGATGTACTGAACGAACTGACCAGCAAGAAAAAGAAGTCTTCGACTGCCTGATCAGAAAACGCCCGATTTCAGTCCGGCAGCCATCGTCATTCCCAGTTCCTCGCACTCGGATAACCTTTCTGAATCGAATTCCCCGGCAATCAGGACAGGGTCCTGCACCTGCTTGACGGATAGCCCCGTGAGGATGCGAGTCATGTTACTGATTGCGCCAGTTCCGTCGTTACCTGCACGAACAAACAGCGCATAGGGCATGCCGCCAATCTTGTCTTCGCAGGGGTAATAAACGCGGTCGAGAAAATACTTCATTGCCCCGCTCAGGTAACCGAGATTCTCGGGTGTGCCGAGAATCAGCCCGTGCGCCCATATAACGTCCTCGGGCGAGGCCTCCGGTGCGTCACGAACGCGGACCTCGACGCCATCGATGTCCGGATGTTTCGCGTCCCTGATTACCGCGTCGGCCATCTTGCTCGTCGTTCCGGACTGAGAGTGGTAAACGATCAGCAAATGCTTGGATTCAGCCATCATTCCCTGTTTCATCCGATAGACTTGGGGCAATGAAAGCGTCGGACGACAAGAAGCTTAACAAGCATGTATCAACGCTGCCCAGGGAGCTGAGTGAGATTGCTTCACTGTGGTTCGAGCGGCTGGAGGCGGCACATCCGGACAGTATCGATCGTTGCAGTTCCTCACCCGATATCCTCGATAACATGACGAGGCTTGTCGCGGTTAGCGAGTTCGCCGCGAACACAATCGTCAGGGAATGGCCCTGGGTTTTGGAGTGTCTGGGCAGGCACGGGTTTTCGCAACCGCCTGATGGCCGAGATCTGAAGTCGTTCGCGGCCGAAATCTCCGGGTCGTCAGACGCCATTGAGCCGATCAAGCGCAGAATCAGACAATTTCGAAATCGCTGGCTCCTGCAAGTGTTGTGGCGGCAAGTCGCCGGTACGGCCAGTCTTGACGAAACCCTGCGGGCACAATCTGATCTCGCAGATGAATTGCTGACGGCATCTGCGGCGTACGCGAGGCGAGCGATGCAGGAGCGATTCGGGGCGCCGAGAAACGGGAATGGTGACGAAATACCCGCCGTGATCCTGGCGATGGGCAAATTGGGCGGCCGTGAGCTCAATTTTTCATCCGACATCGATTTGATATTTCTGTACGCCGAAGAAGGAGAGACAGATGGCGCTCGTACTCTTAGCGCACATGAGTATTTCACCCGACTGAACCAGCAGATTGTCGCTCTGCTGGATGAGGTGACCTCGGACGGCTTCGCTTTCCGAATCGATACAAGGCTCAGGCCGTTCGGCGAAAGCGGGCCACCGGTTACCAGTTTTGCGGCTCTGGAGTCTTATCTGCCGCAGCACGGCAGGAGTTGGGAGCGTTATGCTTATATCAAGGCTCGTATTACCGGTCCGCCGGTAAGCGCCGAAATTGCGGCGGAACTCATGAACAATCTGATCGAGCCGTTCGTTTATCGGCGATACCTCGATTTCGGCGTGTTCGAGTCGCTTCGCGACATGAAGGAACTGATCTCTGCGGAAGTGCGCAAGAAAGAGCTTGCGGCCAATATCAAGCTCGGCCCCGGCGGCATCCGGGAAATCGAATTTATTGCACAATCTCTGCAACTCGTCCGTGGTGGAAATGACAAACATCTCCGCAGCCGCGAATTGCGGGCCGTGCTTCCACGCCTTGCGAATAATCGCGGTTTATCGGAACCGTCGGTGGACGAACTCACACATGCATACCAATTCCTGCGCCGGCTCGAAAACTTCATGCAGGCGATAAGGGATCAGCAAACGCACGATCTTCCCGACGAACCTGCCGACAGGGCGAGGCTCTGTCTTGCGATGAATTATGCGGACTGGGACGATCTGATTGCAGACCTGGACTCGCATCGCAGTAATGTTACTCGTGAATTCGAAAGTGTCGTGTTCCGGAGCGAACGTCCCGATTCACGATCCGTTGCGGCGACGACCATTGCCGAATGCTGGGCATCGTCGTCGACAGTCGAGGAGTGGAGCGGGCTTCTCGAGGAGCAGGGATTTACGGCGGCGCTCGAGCTGTCAGAGAAAATCGTGCAGTTCCAGAACAGCGCGTTGCCTGCTCTGATCGACAAGGTTGCCCGGCAGCGGCTCGACCAGTTCATGCCGAACCTTGTCGCTCGACTTAAAGAGACTGCCAATCCTTCCCTCGCGCTCGAGAGAATACTCAGCATCATCGAACGAATCATTCGGCGCAGCGCCTACGTCGCGCTGCTGAACGAGAATCCCCCCGCGTTGGAGAAGCTGATAGATCTCTGCGAGAGCAGTGCATATCTGGCCGAACAGGTGAGCCGGTTTCCCTTGTTGCTGGATGAATTGCTCGATGCACGCATTTTTTCATCGTCAATATCAGTGAGCGAACTTACAGAGGAACTGGATCGGCGCATGGCCAGGCTCGAGGGAACCGACAGCGAGCGTCAGATAGAAATACTGGCCCAGTTTCAACGGGCAAGCCTGTTTCGAATTGCGGCCGGCGATTTCAGTGGGAGATTGCCGATCATGAAAGTCAGTGACCGGCTGACCGATCTCGCAGAGCTGGTTCTGAAGGCGGCGCTCAGGATCGCCTATGCTGACCTCGTCGCCAAGTACGGCGAACCTGTGCTGTCATCAGGTGGTGTTTGCCGTACCGCAGGTTTCGGCGTAGTCGCCTACGGGAAATTCGGCGGCATCGAATTGTCTTATGGTTCGGATCTTGACCTCGTGTTCCTGCATGAATCAGCAGGTAGCGGTGGCCCCGAACAGATGACCAACGGTGACAAACCGCTCGAGATCAGCGTCTTTTTCGGACGGCTTGTGCGGCGCCTCGTGCATTTTCTGACGACCCAGACCGGGTCCGGTGTTTTGTACGAAGTCGATACCCGCCTTCGTCCCGACGGGCATTCCGGGCTCCTCGTTACGAGCATCGATGCGTTCGAGCGTTACCAGGACGAGAACGCATGGACCTGGGAGCATCAGGCCATTCTTCGTGCCCGGCCTGTTGCGGGCAGTGCGATCGTGGCCAGGGAATTCGAGAGAGTACGCGCCGATACACTTCGAAGCCGGGTGCGTCAGGCAAGTCTGATCGAAGACGTCGTTTCTATGCGTCGCAAAATGCGCGGCCAACTCGACAAGAGCGATCAGGAGTTATTCGATCTAAAGCAGGGCGAAGGCGGCATTGCCGATATCGAATTCATCGTGCAGTACCTGGTATTGAGGAATGCCAGCCAGCATCCCGCGGTCATTCACTATCCAGACAACATTCGTCAACTCGGCACACTTGCAGCCGCAACTTGTCTGCCGGATGAGGTCGTCCTCAGGTTGCAGGAGATATACAAGGCTTATCGGCTGAGGCTCCACCGCCTGGTTCTGGACGAACGGCCCCCGCTGGTTCCCGACAGGGAGTTCAGCGATGAACGACAATTCGTCAGTGAAATCTGGGCTCGAACGATGCAATAGCTGCATTGCTATAATCCCCGGCAAATAATCAAAAACCATGGAGACATCCGTGAGAGCAAGAGCAGGAACAGTCGATCAGAATCTCATTCAGGCAAATGCGCAGCACAGGTACGAAGTGCGCCCGAACGATATTCCTCTTTCCTGCCCGATGCCGGGCATGTATTTGTGGAATTCACATCCAAAGGTCTATTTGCCGATCCGGGAGACTGGCGAGGCGAAGTGCCCCTACTGCGGTGCAGAGTACTATTTCGCGGGGAAAAAGGACTGATTTGTAGCGAATTTATTTAAAAGGCATTGAATGTCGGCGAAACGCCAAGTATTGCCAGTCTTGGGCCGTGCGCTTGAATCAATGTCAGAATTAAGCCTATAAAGCTTTAAATGCACCGAATTGTCTCTAAATTTATCAAATTGATGCGAATTCCCCATCGGGATGGCGAAGCTTTACCATCCGCTACGGGGTTCATGTCGCAAAGCCCCGGAATCCAGTAGCGAAATGCGTCAAACGTCGCCGAAATCTGGGTCAATTGTACGAACAGAGCGAGGAGGCATCATCTATGACGCTGATATCTTCGCAGAGATCTCGGATGCCGTTTTCACGCCGGATCACTGGCCGGATTCATCGGCCGTTCGCGGCGGGCTTCGCTCGTCCGGTCGTGGCAACACAAGCATCGTAAAGGGCGATGAGGGCGAGTTCGTCCTGCGTCATTTCGTTCGCGGAGGCCTGATATCTCGATTCGTGTCGGACAGTTACTGCTGGCTCGGCGAAGCCGCGACGCGCGCATTCAGGGAGTGGCGCTTGCTGTCAGAGCTCATGGAAATGGAAATGCCTGTGCCGCGGCCTGCGGCCGCCCGCTATATTCGCTCCGGCTTGACCTATCAGGCGGATTTGTTGACGGTATTGATCCCCGGCGTAATCTCATTGTCGGACCGCATCGCATCACTTCCCTGCACCGACGAGTTCTGGCAAAAGCTGGGGCAGGGGATTGCGCCGTTCCACAAAGCCGGCGTGTTCCATGCTGATCTGAACGCCTATAACGTTCA
>Ga0255052_10000229_pt1 | contig 44085 bp, 43 predicted proteins | sample JV7_2_21_MG_FD_188632 | JGI IMG/M metagenome (GOLD analysis project Ga0255052, IMG submission 188632) | Seawater microbial communities from Jervis Inlet, British Columbia, Canada - JV7_2_21 | ecosystem: Environmental > Aquatic > Marine > Inlet | place: Canada: British Columbia | collected...
GGACAACATCCTGGCAGCCTGTTCAAGGGCTGTAGGGTCCGGTTGCGGCGCGGACGGTTGTTCTACCGGTGTGTGGGGCGGAGCGATACCCATGGCCATCGAGATATCCTTGGGCAGATCAATCAGCACCGGGCCCGGGCGGCCACTTTGAGCAAGCACAAACGCCTCGTCAACAATACGCGGAATATCGGCCACATCCCGCACGATATAACTGTGCTTAACAATCGGTAGCGTGATACCGAAGATGTCAACTTCCTGGAACGCATCGGTGCCCGATAATGCAGACGGCACCTGCCCGGTTATAACCACCATCGGGACCGAATCCATGAAGGCATTGGCGATACCGGTCACCAGGTTGGTCGCGCCCGGACCGGAAGTTGCCATACACACACCCGCCTTCCGGGTGACACGGCCATAGGCGTCGGCTGCCAGTGCAGCGCCCTGTTCGTGGCGGCACAGGTAGTGCCGCAGACCGGAACCGACCAGTGCATCATATACGGGCATGATGGTACCGCCGGGGTAGCCAAAAATGTGCTTTACGCCGTTTTGTTCAAGCGCCTCGATCAGCATCTGTGATCCGCTGCGCAAACTGACGGCCCTGTGCGTGGATGCTTCCATCGGGATTTCCTCAGGCGGCCCTCTGGGCCTTTTTGGGCCGGGATATCCAGCTCATGCGGTCTCTCAACTTGCGGCCCGTTGACTCGATCGGATGCGCACGGCGTTTGGCCAGCATGGACTTGTAGTTGTCTGAACCCGACTTGTACTCATCCATCCACTGGCGGGCAAAACTGCCGTCCTGTATCTCTTTCAAAACCTCCCGCATACGATCTTTGACAGTGTCGTCCAGGATCCGTGGGCCGGATACCAGGTCACCGTAGGAAGCGGTATCGGAGATGAATTCATACATCTTGTCGAGACCGCCCTCGTACATCAGGTCAACGATCAGCTTGAGTTCATGCAGACACTCGAAATAGGCTGCCTCGGGCTGATAGCCCGCTTCTACCAGGGTCTCGAAACCGTGGATCACCAACTGGCTGGCGCCGCCGCACAGCACCGCCTGTTCACCAAACAGATCGGTTTCGGTTTCCTCCGCAAAGGTCGTGTCCAGCACACCGGCGCGGGTGCCGCCGATCGCATGTGCATAGCTCAGGGCGCGTTCAGCGGCTTCACCGCTGGCGTCCTGGTGGACCGCGCGCAGACACGGGACGCCACGCCCTTGCTGGTACTGGCGGCGGACCAGGTCGCCCGGTGACTTGGGCGCGACCATGATCACATCCACACCGGAGGGCGCTTCGATGGCACCGAAATGCACGTTAAAACCGTGCGCAAACAGCATCGCATCGCCGTCATCCAGAGATTCACGGATGTCGGCATATACCTGTGGCTGTGCCATGTCCGGCATCAGCATGCAGATCATCTGTGCACGTCGCGCAGCATCTTCAAAAGGTATTACTTCAAACCCGGTATCGGCAGCGTCGGTCGCCGAGGGTCCGCCGCTGCGGGCACCGATGATGACTTCATAACCGGAATCCCGCAAGTTCTGGGCATGGGCCTTGCCCTGGCTGCCATAACCGAGCACTGCAATGGTCTTGCCTTGCAGGGCATCGCGGCGTACATCTTGTTCGGTAAACAGTTTCATTGATATGTTTTCCTCAAATTCAAAACCTTAAAAAAAACCCCGCTTCCTTTCGGTTGCGGGGTTCTGCTGTTCTTGATCCGGTTGTTTATGCGATCAATGCTACCCCGCTGAGTGTCGGAATCACCACAAGGACTAGCACCAGAATGAGCGCAATATTTGCTTTCAACGGTTGTTGCAAATGCTTGGACATAGGCGCTTTATCCCATTCTCAAAATGCGCTGTCAACCATTATTTTTATTTTTTTAAAAATATTCAGTACCTTTTACCCGATCTGACCACTGGATTGGGTGAAATAAGCCCCCCCCCAAATGATGCCTGTGAAACCGTATTCAGTTACAATAAACAGTTGAATACCGATGGCTGCCAGAGGGGCTGCCAAACGGGCCAACGAGCAAGTTGGCCGGCCAAATCTGGCAACGAAATTGTATGACTCATCGCCGCTGGAATCCGGCCTCAATACACAGGAGTAAGAAGCCCGGCGCGACCGGTAAGTCCACCAAATATTTATGTTATGCAGTTTGCCCTGAAGGCAACTGCCTGACCCCCAACATCAAAATCGCTTCCTGGAGGAACACCGATGGAACTTTTTGAAACGATCAATGCCACCGAACACGAACAGGTGATGTTCTGCAACAACACCGATGCGGGCCTCAAAGCCATCATCGCCATCCACAACACGACCCTCGGCCCGGCACTTGGCGGTCTGCGCATGTGGCCTTACGGCTCGGAGCAGGAAGCCATTGATGATGTGCTGCGCCTGTCCCGCGGTATGACCTACAAAGCCGCCGTATCCGGCCTGAACCTCGGCGGCGGTAAGTCGGTGATCATCGGCGACCCCAGGAAAGACAAGTCGGAAGCCCTGTTTCGGGCCTTCGGCCGCTTCATCGACAGCCTCAACGGCCGTTACATCACCGCCGAAGATGTGGGTATCGATGTCAACGACATGGAATTTCTCTTCCAGGAAACCAATAACGTGGTCGGCGTACACCAGGTACACGGTGGTTCCGGCGACCCGTCACCTTACACCGCCTATGGCACCTTGCAGGGTATCAACGCCGCCTTGCAGTGGAAATTCGGTGACCAGGACGTGGGCAAATACAGTTTTGCGGTCCAGGGCGCCGGCCATGTCGGCATCCACCTGATCAGGCTGCTGCGTGATGCCGGTTCCAAGGTTTTCGTGACCGACTTCAATGAAGACTCGGTGGCCGAAGCCGTGGAGATGGGCGCTGAAGCGGTTGGCCTGGATGAGATTTACGATGTCGACGCAGATGTCTTCAGCCCGTGCGCACTCGGTGCTATCGTCAATGAGGAAACCATCCCGCGGTTCAAATTCCGGATCGTGGCAGGTGCCGCCAACAATCAGCTGGCAACCGACGAATCCGGCGATGAGCTGGCTGCGCGTGACATCTTGTACGCGCCGGACTATGCCGTCAACGCCGGTGGGCTGATGAACGTTTCGATCGAGTTTGAAGGCTGGAACAAGGAACGTGCCCTGCGTATGACACGTACCATTTATTACAACCTCAGCAAGATATTCAGCATCGCCGAGCGGGACAACATCCCCAGTTACAAAGCCGCCGACCGCATGGCCGAAGAGCGGATCGAGATCATCGGGAAGCTCAAATTGCCGCATATGGGCAAGCCACACCGTTTCCCCGGCCGCGAGCGCAATAACGGCGGATGAAAGACAAACAGGTGAACCCATGATTGTGCAAATGCCCCTGAACGAAGACCTTGAACTGTTGCGCGAAACCGTGCGGCGCTTCGCTGAACAGGAAATCGCGCCACGCGCCGACGAGATCGATTCGAGTAACACGTTTCCGCAGGATCTGTGGCCAAAGCTCGGGGAACTCGGTCTGCTCGGTATGACCGTGGGGCATTCACTGGGCGGCTCCGACATGGGTTACCTCGCACACGTGGTCGCGATGGAGGAAATCTCCAGGGCGTCGGGTTCCGTTGGTTTGTCCTACGGGGCAGACAGTAACCTGTGCATGGATAACCTGAATAAAAACGGCACCGATGCGCAACGTCGGAAATACCTGCCCGGGCTGTGCCGTGGCGAACTGGTCGGTGCACTGGCCATGTCAGAGTCCGCTGCCGGTTCGGACGTGGTTGGCTCAATGGTCTGCCGGGCCGAGTTGCAGGGAGATTTCTGGCTCGCCAACGGTTCCAAAATGTGGATCACAAACGGGCCCGAGGCCGATGTGCTGATCGTCTATATGCGTACCGCGGGCAAGCAGGCCGGCTCGGCCACGATGACGGGCTTCCTGGTCGAAAAAGGCATGCCGGGGTTCACCACCGCCCAAAAACTCGACAAATTGGGTATGCGTGGCTCGAATACCTGCGAACTGGTGTTTGAAAACTGCAAAATCCCCACCGCCAACGTACTCGGTACGGTGAACCAGGGGGTCAAGCTGCTGATGGGTGGGCTGAACACCGAGCGCCTGGTGCTGTCGGGCGGCCCGCTGGGGCTAATGCAGGCCTGTCTGGACCTGGTCATACCGTATCTGCGCGAGCGCAGGCAATTTGACCGCGCCATTGGCTCATTTGGCATCATGCAGGCCAAACTGGCGGACATGTATACCGCGCTGCAATCATCACGCGCATACGTTTACCGTATTGCCGAAGATTATGACTCGGGTCAACGTTCGCGGATCGATCCGGCGGCCTGCCTGCTGCAGGCTTCCGGCAGTGCCGTGAACGTGGCGTTGGAGACGGTGCAATCGCTGGGTGCCAATGGCTATATCAATCAATACCCGGCAGGACGTATCTTGCGTGATGCCAAGTTATACGAGATCGGAGCCGGCACCAACGAGATCCGTAAAATGCTGATAGGGCGCGAACTCGTAGACCTTTAACTATGGAAATGGAGTTTTTAGCATGAACAACAATAAAGTCGTTATCGTCGGTGCCCGGCGCACCCCCATCGGTTCGTTCCAGGGACAGTTTGCCGGCGTGCCCGCCGATGAACTCGGCGCTGTCGCCATCCGCGGAGCCATAGAGCAGGCAGGTCTGGATCCCGCTGTGGTCAATGACGTATTGATGGGTTGTGTATTACCGGCGGGCGTTGGCCAGGCGCCGGCGCGCCTGGCAAGCCGCAAAGCCGGTATCCCGACCTCTGCAGGTGCTGTCACCATCAACAAGGCCTGCGGTTCCGCCATGAAAGCAATCCAGATCGGCCATGACCAGATCGTGGCCGGATCGACGGACATCGTCGTCGCTGGTGGCATGGAAAACATGACCCGCGCGCCTTATCTGCTGCAAAAAGCACGCGGTGGTTACCGTATGGGTCACGGCGAGGTCCTGGACCACATGCTCACAGACGGTCTGCAGGATCCTGACGATGGCCTGATGATGGGTGTCTACGGTGAACGTTGCGCTGAGAAATACCAATTTTCACGTGCTCAACAGGATGCCTTTTCGACGGCATCCATAGAACGCGCCCTGCACGCCATCGAGACTGAATTCAAAGCTGAAATAACACCGGTCACGGTCAAATCACGACGCGGAGAAACCGTGGTCGACACTGACCAGGAGCCGCCTTCGTGCAACCTGGAAAAAATCCCGACATTGCGCGCCGCGTTCAAAAAGGATGGTACGGTGACCGCCGCATCCTCTTCGAAGATCTCTGACGGTGCCGCCGCCACCGTCATGATGTCGGCGCAAAAAGCCGCCGGCCTGGGCATTACACCATTGGCAACCATTGTTGCCCATGCGACTTTTTCCCAGGATCCCGAATGGTTCACAACGGCACCCATCGGCGGTATCGAACGGGTACTGGAGAAAGCCGGCTGGCGTCTCGACGAGGTCGACCTGTTTGAAGTCAACGAGGCATTTGCGGTGGTGACCATGGCCGCGATGCAGACGCACAATATTGACCACTCCAGGATGAACGTCAACGGCGGTGCCTGCGCGCTGGGCCACCCGATCGGTGCCTCCGGTGCCCGGATTCTGGTCACCCTGATCAATGCGCTGCAACAACGCGGGCTAAAAAAAGGTGTGGCGGCCCTGTGTATCGGTGGCGGCGAGGCTACTGCTGTCGCGATTGAACTGCCATAATCGAATCCAGGGCAAGCCAGATGCCGATTATTAAATCTCAAACCGATACCGCCAGCCAGGACTTTGTCGCCAACGATGCCCATATGCGCGATCTGGTCGCGGACCTGCAGGCCCAACTGGACCGGGTTGAAGCTGGCGGCGGTGACAAAGCCCGTGACAAACACACCAAACGGGGCAAGATGTTGCCACGGGATCGAATCAGCAAACTGATCGATCCCGGCACACCCTTCCTGGAGCTGTCACCACTGGCTGCCCATGGCATGTATGACTCCAAGGCGCCTTCCGCCGGCATTCTTACCGGTATCGGCCGCGTCAGTGGACAGGAAGTGGTCATTATCGCCAACGATGCGACCGTCAAGGGCGGCAGCTATTTGCCGATGACGGTGAAGAAACACCTGCGGGCTCAGGAAATCGCGCTCGAGAACCAACTGCCCTGCATTTACCTGGTAGATTCCGGTGGTGCATTCCTGCCCTTGCAAGACGAAGTATTCCCAGACCGCGAGCATTTTGGACGTATTTTCTACAACCAGTCGCGGTTGTCGGCGGCCAATATCCCGCAGATTGCAGCGGTGATGGGTTCTTGTACCGCCGGCGGGGCCTATGTTCCTGCCATGAGTGATGAATCGATAATCGTCAAGGAACAGGGCACCATTTTTCTTGGCGGTCCGCCGCTGGTCAAGGCGGCCACCGGCGAAATTGTTGATGCAGAATCACTCGGTGGCGCGCATGTGCATTGCACCAAATCCGGTGTCACCGATCATTTTGCGCAGGACGACACTCACGCGCTCGAACTGGTGCGCGACGCGGTCGCGTTCCTGAACCGTCAAAAAGACAACCCGCTGGAAATGCGCAAATCGGTCAGCCCGGCTTACCCGGTGGAGGAAATCTACGGCATCGTATCCCGGGATACACGCTATCCTTACAAGGTGCACGAGATCATTGCCCGTCTCGTCGACGGAAGTGAATTTCATGAATTCAAGGCCCGTTATGGCAAGACCCTGGTATGTGGTTTCGCCCACCTGCACGGCTACCCGGTGGGTGTAGTTGCCAACAACGGCATCCTTTTTTCGGATAGTGCACTGAAGGGAACTCACTTTATACAGATTTGCAATAAACGTAATATTCCATTGATATTTCTACAAAATGTCACTGGATTCATGGTAGGAAAGGCGTACGAAAATTCCGGAATTGCAAAGGACGGTGCAAAAATGGTCACCGCCGTTGCCACCAGCCATGTGCCCAGGTTCACCGTTATTATCGGTGGCTCATTCGGCGCTGGAAATTACGCAATGTGCGGGCGCGCCTACCAGCCGAGGATGCTCTGGATGTGGCCCAACGCCCGTATTTCAGTGATGGGCGGTGAACAGGCTGCATCGGTCCTGGCCACCATCCGCAGGGACGCGATCGAGGCCTCCGGGGAGACGTGGTCAGGGGAAGACGAAGAGGCGTTCAAACAACCGATACGCGATAGCTATGAACGTGAAGGCCACCCCTACCATGCCACCGCACGGCTATGGGACGATGGGGTGATTGACCCCATCGATACCCGCCACGTTTTGGGGCTGGCCTTGTCAGCGGCCATGAATGCGCCCATACAACGTGGCAGGCATGGTATCTTCAGGATGTAAACCCCCGGTCAAAACGGGTAAGTCAGCAGGATCTGAAACTTGAAGCAAACCGTAAAGAGCATAAAAACTGACGGCGGCGTACTTACCCTGTGTATGGATCGGCCGGCGGTGCATAACGCCTTTGATCCGGACATGATCCGGGAGCTGACCGGGGCCCTGCAAGCCGCCGACCAGGATAATGGTGTTCGGCTGGTGATCATCACCGGTGCCGGCAGTTGTTTCTCGGCAGGTGCCGATATGAACTGGATGCGCAGCCTGGTCGATGCCAGCCAGCAGGACAACGAACGGGATGCGTTGGAACTCGCAGGTTTGATGCGCACCCTGAATTACCTGTCGAAACCAACCATCGCCAGGGTCAATGGTGCCGCGTTTGGCGGCGGGCTTGGTTTGATCGCCGCCTGCGATATCACCATCACCGTTGAAAACGCCCGTTTTGGCATGACCGAAGCACGCCTGGGCCTGGCGCCCGCGGTGATCTCACCGTATGTGTTCCGCCGTATCGGTGAACGTAATGCACGGCGGTATTTCCTGACTGGCGAACGCTTCGATGCCTTGCAGGCGCAGCGCATCGGACTGGTGCAGCAATGCGTGGCTGCTGAGGACCTGGACAAAGCCATTGAGGCCGTGGTCAAGCAGTTGCTCAAAGGCGGTCCATTGGCCGTCGCGTGTTGCAAGCAATTGGTGTTCGTGGTTGCCGGGCACAGCACCGAAACACAGAAGTCCCTGGATGAATATACGGCGAAGCTGATCGCCGGTCTGCGGGTGTCCGCCGAGGGTCAGGAGGGCCTGGCGGCGTTCCTTGAAAAACGTACACCCGGCTGGGCGGACGACTGAGATCCAGTGAGTGCCCCCGATGAGTAACTTTGTAACAGTGGTCGAGGTAGGCCCACGGGATGGTTTGCAAAACGAGCCACAGACCGTATCGACGGATACAAAAATCGAACTGCTTAACCGCCTGGCACGCTGTGGATTACCGGTGGTCGAGGCCGGTAGCTATGTCAGCCCGAAATGGATACCGCAAATGGCCGACACCGAGGCGGTCATGGCCGGCCTGACGCCACACCCCGGAACGCGTTACCCGGTACTTGTGCCCAATATGCGGGGCTTTGAGCGGGCGTTAAAAGCCGGCGCAAAGGAAATTGCCGTGTTTGCAGCGGCCTCGGAAAGCTTCAGCCAGCACAACACCAACTGCAGCATGACCGAGTCCATCGCCCGTTTGAAACCGGTTATCGAACGGGCAATGGCTGCCGGTATCCGGGTTCGAGGCTATGTTTCCTGTGTGCTTGGATGCCCCTACGAAGGCGCCATAGAGGCCGCTGCGGTCGCCGCCGTGTGTGAACAGCTGATAAACATGGGTTGTGACGAGATATCACTGGGAGACACCATAGGCACCGGCACACCCGCACGGGCGAACGCACTGGTCGAAACGGTCGCTGCGAACATACCGCTCGGCCTGCTGGCGGTGCATTTTCATGATACCTATGGACAGGCGCTGGCCAATATCCTGAAGTGCCTGGATGCCGGTATACGGACGGTCGACGCGTCGGTTGCCGGGCTCGGCGGCTGCCCTTATGCCCGCGGTGCCAGCGGTAACGTGGCCAGCGAAGACGTGGTCTACATGCTGCACGGCCTGGGTCTGGAAACCGGTGTCGATCTTAACGCGCTGGCGATGACCGGCGACTGGATTTCAAACAGCCTGCAACGCTCCAACAACAGCAGGGCGGGCGTTGCAATCATAAACAATTTAAAACCAACAGATAGTATCTAAGGAGTTTGTCGTTATGCAGTTGAACAAGGCCAAAGCGCTGATCACAGGCGGCGTTTCCGGACTCGGATTCGCGGTTGCCCGCAAACTGGTCGCCAGTGGCGGGCAGGCGGTATTACTTGATATCAATGACGAGGCCGGTGCCAGGGCGGTTGCAGAACTGGGAACCGCGATTCGTTATATCCGCACCGATGTCACCAGCGAGCAGGCCGTGGCTGATGCAGTCGACTCTGCGGTTGCGCACATGGGTCGGATCAATGTCGCGGTTAACTGTGCCGGGGTTGCCGGTGCAGGCCGCGTACTCGGTCGGGAAGCGCCGATGGCGCTCGATTTTTTTGCAAAGGTGATCCAGATCAACCTGGTGGGCTGTTTTAATATCTGCAAAGCAACCGCCGCTGCCATGGAACACAATCCGGCCGGGGCCGATGGCGGGCGTGGTGTGATTATCAACACGGCCTCGGTCGCAGCCTACGAAGGGCAGATCGGCCAGGCGGCCTATTCCGCCTCCAAGGCAGGCATCGTGGGCATGACGCTGCCGATCGCACGCGAATTGGCCCGCATAGGGGTGCGTGTCAATACCGTGGCGCCCGGTATTTTCGCGACTCCGATGGTCGACGGTATGCCGGAACATATACAGGCGGCACTGGGCGCCTCCATTCCGAACCCAAGCCGTTTGGGCAAACCTGAAGAATTTGCTGAATTAGTGGCGCATATCGTGGAAAATGAATACATGAATGGTGAAACCATCCGTTTGGATGGTGCTGTAAGGCTGACGCCAAAATAACGCATAGAATAACAGGGAGAGCCAATGGAAACTTTTGCCGAGGTAAGAAAACACGTCATTGATAATCACACGCTGTTTATCGATGAGCCCTTTCAACTGGCGTTCGAGCACCCGATAAAGGACGGCGACAGACAGCAGAGCATCTTTCTGGCCGAGTTGAAAGCTTCGGACAACCGGCGTTACCTGCGGGTAGAAACGCTGGTTTGCCCGTTACAAGCGTTTGATGCCGAAAAATGTCTGCGGATCAATTTGATTTTACGCGTCGCTTACCTGGCGGTTGGTGATCTCGAGGGTACCGCCTATGTCAAATTGTGTGAAAACCTGCCATACAGTTCGCTCAGCGGCGAGGAACTGGAATACGTAATCAGTCACATGGGGCAGATGGCGGACCGCATGGAGCAGGCACTGGAATCAGGTGCTGATATCGCCTGATAAACGACCATTTCTATAACAGGAGGCACTACAATGGACGCGATCAGGGACTACATTACAGATTCAAATCTTATTGATCTGGTGTTTACATTTGCGCTTAACCTGGTGATCGCCGTGGTTATTTTTATCATCGGCCGGTGGATCGCGGTTATGGCGCAAAACACCCTCGAGAAAATACTGAGAAAGCGGGAAGTTGACGATGTGCTGGTGGATTTCCTGGGCACTATCACGGCTGCCCTGATTATTATCGTCGCAGTGGTCGCCGCCTTTGACACCCTCGGTATCCCCGCCACCTCGTTCATGGCGATCATCGGCGCCGCGGGCCTGGCAATCGGCCTGGCATTGAAAGACTCTCTGTCCAATTTCGCCTCCGGCGTCATGCTGGTGCTGTTCCGGCCTTTCACCAAGGGTGATTTCATCGATGCCGGTGGCGTTACCGGTACGGTCGATGAGGTACGCCTGGTCAGTACCACGCTGACCACACCCGACAACAAGCTGATCACCGTGCCCAACGCATTGATGTATACCAGTACGATTACCAATTATTCGGCCAAAGACACCCGCCGGCTCGACATGGTATTTGGCGTAGGTTATGACGATGATCTGAAAATCGCCGCGAGCGTGCTGGAAAGGATTTGCAAGGAACACCCCAAGATACTCGCTGAACCCAAAACCGGGATTTTTGTTTCAAACCTCGGTGACAGCAGCGTTGATTTCGCCGTCAGGCCATGGGTTGAGAACGCAGATTACTGGAGTACGCGGGCCGAAATACTGGAAACCGCCAAGGTGGAACTGGAAGCCGCCGGTTGCAACATCCCCTATCCCCAGACAGACGTGCATCTGCACCAGGCTTCACAGAACTAGCGGAGCAGTAAATTATGGCAAATGAAGGCTATCACGAACCCATCTCTGAGTTGAGCAATGAAACCCGCGACATGCACCGTGCCATCACCTCGTTGATGGAAGAACTCGAAGCGGTTGACTGGTACAACCAGCGTGTTGACGCGTGCCGGGATCCCGAACTCCAGGCGATCCTGAAACACAACCGGGACGAGGAGAAAGAACACGCGGCGATGATCCTGGAGTGGATTCGCAGACGTGACCCGGCCATCGACCACGAACTAAGGGACTACCTGTTCACCGACAAGCCCATTGCGCATTCATAAGCGCTATCAAATACGGCAGGTTTCCGCGCTGCCATTGCCAATACTGTTGTTGTTGCTGTTGTTGCAGCCGCCACAGCTAAGCCAGGCGGCGACCCTGAGTGGTTACGCGAAGTTGCCGGCTGATACCTTTGTGCCCGGACCAACGTCCGGGCAGTTTATCGAACCGGCCAACAATCGACGGCCACCATTTAAGAACCAGCAACCCGTACAGGGCTTCTCTGCCCTGATCAGACAGGATCACGGGACGTTTATCGTCCTCAGCGACAACGGCTTTGGCAAGCGCGGCAATTCATCCGATTACCTGCTGGGCATTTACCATGTTCAACCCGATTTTCGAACCGCCAATGGTGGTGAAGGCAACATCGAGGTCAGCCAGGTCATTCATTTCAGTGACCCGGACCGTCATATGCCCTACCCCGTCACGCGGGCATCAGACCGGCTATTGACCGGTGCTGACCTGGACCCGGAATCCTTCCGGCGGATGCCGGACGGCAGCTACTGGATCGGAGAAGAGTTTAACCCGTCCCTGCTGCATATCAGCGCCGGGGGGGTGTTGCTGGCACCGCCATTCAGGCTTGCCGGGCTGGCTTCGGTGGACAACCCGCAGGGTCATCCGGCCACCCTGGGGCTGTCACGCGGTTTCGAGGGTATGGCAATGTCACCTGACGGTCGCTGGCTTTACCCGATGCTGGAAGGCCCATTGCTGGAAAATGGTGAACCGGTGACTGCCCACGGGCTCAATATCTATACTTTTGACCTGCAGCGGCAGCAGTTTGTTAACCCGGGTGCAATTACCCCCAGTTTCCGTTACCGCCTCGACCAGGGCGCCAGCGCGATCGGGGATTTCACCCTCTATTCAGATACTGCCGGGCTGGTGATCGAGCGCGATTCAAAATATGGTACCGATGCCCTCGTCAAGAGGCTCTACAAGGTGGATTTTAAACACCTTGACGCGGATGGCTTTTTGTTCAAGACCCTGGTTGCCGACCTTTTGGACATCAGGGACCCACACGACCTGGACCGGGATGGCAGCGACCTGTTTAAATTCCCTTTCTGGACCATCGAAGGCCTGCTTGTAATCGACCGCACAACGCTCGGCATTGTAAACGACAACAACTATCCTTTTGGCCGCGCCCGCGAAACACCGGACGCCCGGCCGGACAACAATGAGTTCATCCTGATTGAGGTGGCGCCATTGTGGGAGTGACAAACGCGCGCAACAGACCGGGCGACTGACTATAATGCAGCAATATTTTCCAGTTCATATCATGGAGGCGATATTATGAAATCACGAGCAGCCGTAGCGATCGAGGCCGGCAAGCCACTGCAAATCACCGAGATTGATTTACAGGGCCCCAAAGATGGCGAAGTACTTGTAAGGATGGTCGCTACCGGTGTGTGCCACACCGATGCCTACACGCTTTCCGGTGACGACCCGGAAGGCATTTTTCCATCCGTCCTTGGCCACGAGGGCGGCGGCGTGGTCGAAGAAGTGGGCGCGGGCGTTGGCAGCGTCAGGCCGGGCGACCACGTGATCCCTTTGTACACACCCGAATGCGGCAAATGCAGTTTCTGTACCTCGGGCAAGACCAACCTTTGCCAGGCCATTCGTGCAACCCAGGGCCAGGGTCTGATGCCCGATGGCACTTCGCGGTTTTCACTGAACGGTGAAACCCTGTACCACTACATGGGTACATCGACATTTTCAGAATACAGCGTCATGCCGGAAATCTCAGTGGCCAGGATCAACCGGGATGCCCCGCTGGACAAGGTCTGCCTGCTGGGTTGCGGCATCACCACGGGGATTGGCGCAGTGCTCAATACCGCGAAGGTTGAAGCCGGTGCCAGCGTCGCGGTATTCGGCCTCGGTGGCATCGGGCTGAGCGTCGTCCAGGGTGCTGTCATGGCGGGTGCCGAGCGCATCATCGCCGTTGATCTGAATGAGGACAAATTTGAAATGGCGCGTATGCTCGGCGCGACCGATTTTGTCAATCCGGGCAACTATGACCAACCCATCCAGGACGTGATCGTGGACCTGACCGATGGCGGCGTGGATTATTCCTTTGAATGCATCGGTAATACCAGCGTGATGCGTTCAGCGCTGGAATGCTGCCACAAGGGCTGGGGTGAATCCGTCATCATCGGTGTCGCCGGCGCCGGCCAGGAAATCTGCACCCGCCCGTTCCAGCTGGTCACCGGCCGTGTCTGGCGAGGGACGGCCTTTGGCGGCGTGCGCGGACGCAGTGAATTACCCGGATATGTCGATAACTACATGGCGGGCAAAATCAATATCGATGACATGGTAACCCACACCATGGGGCTTGAGGACATCAACCGGGCATTTGACCTGATGCATCAGGGCGAGAGCATCCGCTCGGTGGTGATTTACTGAGTTCACGCGAGATGGGGAACCTAGTGTACTGTCAACCCTATAAAGTAAGATCAGTGGTCACCAGAATGTTCAGCGCAAGGCGCATTCACGCAGGCATAGTGGTGCTACGTCAAGTGCATGCAACACCGTGATGGACATTCTGGTGACCACCCGCAGGGCAAGCAAACAAGCTGTCATCTGCTGCGTTAGCGTTTCTCGGCGTAGCACCACTATGCCTTCGAACCGTTGCCTTGCAGCTAACAGCTTGTTTGCTTGCTGATCCTGCTTTATAGGGTTGACAGGACACTAACGATGGCAGCCATCCGGGAAATTTCAAGGAACCGCGTATTTGACGGCGAGCAGTTACGTTTTGAACACCATTCCCCGGTGCTTGATTGCGACATGATTTTTGGTGTGTTCCTGCCGCCCCAGGCACGGGCCGGGCCGGTACCGGTTTTGTATTGGCTTTCCGGGCTGACCTGTACCGATGAGAATTTCGCCCAAAAAGCCGGCGCGCAGAGACTCGCATCGGAACTGGGCATGGCCATTGTCTGCCCGGATACCAGCCCGCGGGGTACCGACCTGCCCGGTGAGCACGAGCACTGGGATTTCGGTTCCGGCGCCGGTTTCTATATCAACGCCACCGAGACGCCCTGGTCATCTCATTACAGGATGTTTGATTACGTCAGCGACGAACTGCCGGCCCTGGTTGAGGCAAGCCTGCCGGTAAGCGGCAAACGCAGTGTCAGTGGTCATTCCATGGGTGGTCACGGCGCCCTGATGTGTGCCCTTAAAAAACCCGAATGCTATGCCTCGGTATCGGCATTTGCGCCGATATGCCACCCGTCTGTAACACCCTGGGGTATCAAGGCGTTCAGCCACTACCTGGGCGATGACCGTAATGCATGGCGGCAGTGGGATGCCACCCAACTGATAGGTGCGGTTGCTAAACAACTGCCCATCCTGATCGACCAGGGCAGCGATGATGAATTCCTCGGCGAGGAGTTGAAACCTGGCAGCCTGGAGCAGGCCTGTATCTGCACCCACCACCCGCTGGAAGTGAGGATGCGGCAGGGTTATGACCACAGTTATTATTTCATCTCCAGCTTTATCGGCGACCATTTGCGTTATCACGCCCGGGCAATGGGTTTGCCGGGGTAATGAAAAAATCAGTATTGAGACAGCCACAAACGGGCCATTAAACCTATCTTGGTCGAATAACCCACTGAGCGGCTGATAATCCGACCTTCTCCATCGATCACGAAATAGGTCGGGAACGCACGGATCTGCCAATCCACGGAGGTCCTGGGACCACCCAGCAATACCGGCAAACGGACACCGGTGTCGTTGATAAACTCACGCACCTCATCCAGGTTCCCATAGTCCAGCGCGATGGTCCGGGCCCACGCCAAATGGCCACTTGCAACCAGTTCATCCAGGTTATCTATGCTGTTACGACAATAGAAACACCAGGGGGCAAAAAAATAGATCACGCCCACCTCGCCCGGCACCAGCACGGTGTCCGCGCGCAGATCATCCAGCCAGGACAGTACAAGTGGCGGTGTGTATTCATCATCGGGAAGATCGCGGGTCTGCCAGGCATTGACCAGACCAAAGACGAGGATAATCAGACCAACATCAAAGGCCAGGGATCCCCAGTAATGGCCGCGCAATGCCCTCCAGCCGGACCTGAGTTTTTGGATCAAGGCTGATCGCCCCCCCACAACAGGCGGTCCACCGCACCCCGGTAGCCATACTGCTGCAGGTCGATCCTGCCGTGCAGGAAAACAACCCCTTCCCGCTCCAGCCTGTCTTTTTGCATTTGCCAGCCACGCGAGTCTTGCGGAAAAGAGATCTTTCCCTGGGCGTTGATGACCCGGTGCCATGGCAGGTCCATGGCCCGGGGCGCGCGTCGTAGCGCCTGGCTGACACGACGTGCTGCCCGTGGCATTCCGGATAAGCGCGCCACCTCGCCGTAAGTCAATACGTGGCCGGTAGGGATCTCCGCTACCACCTTCCAGACGTTTTGATACCAGTTGCCATCATCGGTCTTGTTTAATTCGGGACGCTCGTTCATATTTCAGTTTCAGCGGGTAAATTTCACCAGTAAATTCCATCTCCCCGCGCGACAAGGTAGCATGTAATCGACCACCGTTCACAAGCTGCCTGCACAATTGCCGACAGCCACACAAAGAGACCCGTATGACGCAAAAAGCTGACACAAAATTCAAACGTGAGGCGAACCGGGGCAGCCATGATTTCAAGCTGGCCTGTGAAATGCTCGATGCCGGCAAGATCTGCCACGTCGGATTTGACCTGCGCGGTCAACCCTATGTCTTGCCGATGGCCTACGCACGTTGCGATGACCAGCTGGTGCTGCACGGCTCCGTTGCAAGCCGCCTGATGAAAAACCTGGCTTCCGGCTTGCGATGCTGCGTGACCGTTACGCATTTCGACGGGCTGGTCTATGCCCGCTCCACCTTCCATTCATCGATGAACTACCGCTCCGTCATGGTCTTTGGCGTTGCCCGGGAGATTGTGGATCTTGACGAGAAACGCCGGGTCCTGCAGTTGCTTTCCGATCACCTGATGCCCGGCCGCCGGGCGGACGTGCGGAAATCCACGCCGAAGGAGGTCAACGCCACCAGCCTGTTGTCACTGCCGATTGAGACCTTCAGTTGCAAACGCCGGACAGGACCGCCACAAGACCCCAAAATTGACCTCGGCCAGACGGCATGGGCCGGTGTCGTACCTGTGCAACTGACCACCGGCGAACCGGTAGATGCACCGGACCTGAAACCGGGCACGCCGAGACCGGATTATTTGTAGAACCTCCCACAAATATATGTCACAGCATGCATGCTGCTACCTGTTCGGGGCATTCCAGTTGGGGGTAATGCCCGGCATCGTCGAGCGTTAACAATGTTGCACGGGGGTTGTGTGTGCAGAGTCGTTCAGCGATCGCGTATACGGCTATCGGGTCGAGCCTGCCCCAGATAAGCTTTAGCGGCAAGCTCGTCCGGTGCAACGGACCCAGCCAGCGATCGCCCATGCGTTTGCGCTCTTTCATGTAAGCGGCGACCTTTGCCAGCGTGCTGCGCCCGTGGTTGTTTAACATCAATGACCACTGCTGCTGGTAGTGCTGTTCATCAAAGCTGCTGTTGCTGGCATAGACCTTGGGATATTGGTGCCGGAATATTGTGTAACTGGCCAACCGCGCCGTCAGCTCACCCAGCAACGGGGTACGCAACAGCCGCTGGGTCGGTAGTGGCTGGTGCATATCCATGTAGATACCCGCGTTCAATACGGTGAGGCTTTTCAGACGCAGCTCGGACACAGATTCTTCCAGGCGGTAAAGCAGTTCACAGGCAACACTGGCGCCCATGTCATGGGCAAGGAGGTCAAATTCATTGATACCCAACAATTGCAGCAGGGCCTGCGCAGCATCCATCTGCCTGAGCAGGGAATAGCCCCGGTCAGGCGGTTTTTCAGACAGGCCATAGCCGGGGAAATCAAAAACGAGCACACGGTAACGCGCGGTCAGCAATGGCAGTAGCCGGTGCCAGTCCCATCTGTTGGTCGGGAAGCCGTGAAAACAGACCAGCCACGGGCCCTTGCCCTCGACCCGGTACCAGACATGCGTACCATCCACACTGGCGGTACGCCCCGAGGCCATCCAGGTATGCAATTTTGCCGGTAGCTGACCTATCAGCAACGGAGATTCGCTAATCCTCATGGGTGTTTGCAGCCCGTTGGGATGCCGCCAGAATGCCGCGCAGGATGTTGATCTCGTTCTGGTCCGGACGGGCGCGGTTGAACAAGCGTCTGAGCCGCATCATCAACCGCCTGGGTTGTTCCGGGTTCAGGAATTCAATATCCCGCAAAGTCTGCTCGAGGTGGGTATAAAATAATTCCATCTGGCCGGCATCCACGGGTACCCAATCGGCTGGCGGTGACATGACACCGGCCTCGCCGATCACCGCCATACGCAGTTCATAGCCAAATACCTGCACCGCCTGGGCGAGGTTTAACGAACCATATTCCGGGTTGGTATTGATATGCACCAACTGGTGGCAGCGCTGCATTTCATCGTTGGTCAAACCGTAACGCTCACGGCCAAACAAAACCGCGATATCCTGCCCGGGGTGCTCCGTCAAGGCACTCTCCGCTGCTTTGCGCAGGTCCATTTGTGGCATCGGCAAGCTGCGCATCCTGGCACTGGTGCCCAGCACCAGTGAACAACCGGACAAAGCGGAAGCCAGCGATTCATGCACCACTGCCTGCTGCAAAAGATCATCGGCGCCGGAGGCCATGGCGGTCGCCTCCGCACAGGGAAATGTTTTTGGGGTCACCAGGTGCAAACGCGTAAGACCCATGACTTTCATCGCCCTTGCTGTCGCACCGATGTTGCCCGGATGGGTGGTATTGATTAAAACGATGCGTACCCGGGACAGTGGCGCTGCCACCTGCGCTTCGCTTCTGGTATCCTGTGCCGCCTTTCCAAGAATTTTAGCCATGGCCCATCCAGTATTGAACATCGCAATCGGTGCAGCACATATCGCCGGCGACTTGATGCGTCGCGAGTTGCACAAAGTGGCTTCGATCCCTTTCACGCGTAAATCCCGGCATGATTATGTCAGTGAAATTGACAAAACCTGTGAAGCCGAGATTGTACGTGAAATCAAGCGTTATCACCCGGACCACGCGATCCTCGGTGAGGAAAGCGGTGAACAGGGCGACAGTGATTTCGTTTGGGTAATCGATCCGCTGGATGGCACCAGCAACTATCTGCACGGGATGCCGCATTTCGGCATTTCCATCGCCCTCATGGTCAAGGGCCGTACGGAGCATGCCGTGGTCTATGATCCGATGCGGGATGAGCTGTTCACCGCCAGCCGCGGCAGCGGCGCGCACCTGAATAACAGCCGTATCCGCGTTTCAACCCGTATATCACTGGACAGCGCCATCCTGGCCACGGCATTTCCATTTCGCCAGCGCGGCATGATGGGCGTTTATACCGGTATCTTCAGCGAGATATTCAGAAAGGTCGAAGACATCCGCCGCTACGGCGCCGCCTCGCTGGACCTCGCCTGGGTGGCTGCCGGACGTATGGACGCTTATTTTGAAATCGGGCTCAAGCCCTGGGACGTGGCAGCCGGCGCACTGCTGGTGCGCGAAGCGGGCGGGGTGGTCACCGATTTCGAGGGCAATGATGCGGTGGAACAGTCGCATTCGGTGCTGGCCGCGCCGTTCAAACTGATGACCCCGTTACGCCAGATCATCGAGCCACGCTGGGCCCGGGCCAAACGGTAGGGTGGACATTTATGTCCACCGCTGCACGCGGTTTTGTTTGGCGGGCTTACATGTCCACCATTGCATCCGGTTTTGATCGGTGGACATAAATGTCCACCCTACGTCGTTGATTTTGTTGTATATATGCCGCGATTGACCCCACACTAAGATAGTTCATTACAAATGCGCTTTTGTAGGTGATTTTGCTGTGTTTTTTCACTTTATGTCTTATACTTGGACACAAGGGATCATAAAGACAGCCGTTATTCAAGGCGTTAAGATAAGAACCGCAAAGGTCGAAAATAGTGCAAGGCACGATTGCGTGCTCTATGCTCTGTCAAAGTGGTTTCGCCCTTTCGGCATATCCGGGGATACTGCTGATTTGTCATTACATAGAGGTTCAAAGGAGACTTGGTATGAAAAATAAATCTATCTATCTGTCAATCGCAGCAACGGTTTTTGCGTCCGGTCTGGCCATGGCGCAGCCGGACCCGAGGAATTTGAATGCGACAAACTTCGAGACTTTTGGTGGTTCTCAAACAATAGATGTGGCTGTGCCAGATGGTGCCATCATTGACAATGGAACGATTCAGCTTGGCGTCAGAGAACTGGGCAATCTGGATGTCGGAGGGGGCACACCCTCATCAGGAACGGGTACCAGGAATGTCGGACTGCGTTATATGCCAACCAATGCAGATGCAACCGCTCCCGGGTGTCTTTGCGAGGGTTGGGGTGTGGCGGATAATTTGACCAAAGTGACAGGCTTCGCCAATGTGGCTGGGGGAACCTCTAATGTTACACTCGAGTCCTTTGCTGAAACGCCCTCCACAGCGATTTCCGTGGTTACAATTGGTTCTACATTTCGAGTAACCCACGATTATGTTCCATCCGCGAGTCCGAACCTTTACCTGGTAAAAGTAACCATCGAAAACATCAGCGATGCATCGACAGAAGTGCTGTACCGGCGTGTTTTTGATTTCGATATTGAACCAACTGCATTTAGTGAATATATAACAATCAATACTGCTGGCTCTCCTGCCATTATCTTCACCAGTAACAATGGCTTTGCCACCTCGAACCCATTGGCTGGCCCTTCCGATATCGGCGGGGTCACGGGTGATTTTGTCGATAGCGGACCCAGGGACCACGGTGCTCTGTTTGATTTCAATTTTGGCACGCTGGCGCCAGGTGCGACCACCACCTTCAGTACCTACTACGGCGCCGCCGGTGATGAGCGGGGTATGCTGACGGCGTTGGCGGCGGTTGGCGCGGAAGCCTTCTCACTCGGTCAGCCGAGTTCATCCGATCCCAAGGAAGGCACACCCAACACGTTTGCCTTTGCATTTTCCGGTGTCGGCGGACGTGTGTTCGTGCTGCACGATTATTTCGGCGTCGCGCTGGTCAATAATATCAACGGCAACGGTTCCCAGGAAATCGCCGCTCTGACGACCTTGAAGAACGGCACACCCGTGGTCGTCATCAAGGACTCCAGGACCAAGCAAACACTGAGGATCAGGACATTCCTGAGTAAGAACTTTGAGCCCATAGCAATCGATTCGAACGGGATCAATATCGTGGTGCTGGCCCGCAACCGCGCCAATGGCCAGATTTGGGCCCAGGCACGGAATGCCAATACCGGGGCGCTTCTATGGTCGGTAACCGGGGTACAATTCCCCAGGTTCAATTAACCGGGTATGAACGAAAAACCCCCACGGCGACGTGGGGGTTTTTTTATACCTGGCTTTTGTCAGGGGGACTTATGTCAAGGCCTGGCATCGAGTGCCGCACCCTCTTTTTCCACTTCCATCAAATCAAATTTGCTGACCCGCAGCATCAACAACACCGTACTGGCTACGTAGATCGATGAATAGGTGCCGATGATGACACCAATGATCAGTGTAAACGCAAAACCGTGGATGATCTCACCGCCAAAATAAAACAGCGCAAACAGCACCACCAGCGTGGTGGTCGAGGTCATCACGGTCCGTGACAGGGTTTCATTGATGGAGGTATTGACGACCTCCACCGGCTGGCGTTTACGGTAACGCGGGAAGTTCTCACGGATCCGGTCAAACAGCACGATCGTGTCATTCAGGGAATAACCGACCACCGCCAGGATCGCGGCGACGACCGTCAGGTCAAATTCGACCTGTACCAGCGACAGGACCCCCATACTGATGATGATGTCGTGGAACAGAGCAGCCACGGCGCCTACCGAAAAACGCCACTGGAAACGGAACATGACATACAGAAACACACCCACCATGGCATAGATAACCGCCAGTATGCCCTGCTCTGTCAGTTCATCACCCACTTGCGGACCGACAAACTCGACCCGCCGCATTTCGATTTCGCCTTCCACACCCTGGCTCAGGGCCGCAAGTACACGGGTGGACAACTCCGCGCTGCTTTCCTCGGAATCTGTGGGCGGGATACGCACGACAATATCGGTGGCCGCACCAAAAGTCTGCACGATGGAATCAAAACCCGCGCTGTCGAGGTTTGCACGCACATCGGAAATCTGAGGTGCGACCGGGTAACCCACTTCAATCAGCGTGCCACCTGTGAAATCCAGTCCAAAATTGAATCCACGCACGACCAGCGACGTGATCGAAGCGACAATCAATACGGTTGAGAATATCAGTGCCAGGCGACGCTGGCCCATGAAATCGATGTTGGTTTTACGGTTCAGAAATTTCATGTCTATCCCCTAAATGGCCAGTCTGCGCACACGCTTTTTGCCACCGTAAATCAGGTTTACGACCGCCCGTGTACCCATGATTGCGGTGAACATCGACGTTATGATACCGAGCGACAGGGTGACCGCAAAACCCTTGATCGGGCCGGTTCCGAACAGGAACAGCACGAATGCTGCGATCAACGTCGTTATATTGGCATCGGCGATGGTTGAAAAAGCCTTTTCATACCCGGCCCGGATGCTGGCCTGCGGTGTGTTGCCGTTACGGAGTTCTTCACGGATGCGTTCGAAAATCAGCACATTGGCATCGACCGCCATACCGATGGTCAAAACAATACCAGCGATACCCGGCATGGTCAGCGTCGCGCCCAACATCGACAGCAACGAAACCAGCAAAACCAGGTTGGCAAACAAAGCCATGTTGGCCACCAGGCCAAAGACCCTGTAATAGACCGCCATGAATATCAGCACCAGCACAAAGCCGATGACCACCGATTTGAAACCCTGGGCGACATTATCCGCGCCGAGGCTGGGGCCCACGGTGCGTTCCTCGACGATTTCCATCGGTGCCGCCAGTGCGCCTGCCCGCAGCAGCAGCGACAGCTGTGAAGCCTCCTGGATGGAGGCCAGACCGGTGGTCTGAAAACGCTTGCCAAACGGTTCGCGCACGACCGCGACACTGATAACATCTTCCACCTTGCGCCCACCGGACTTTTGCTCGATATAGACCACCGCCATCCGGTTACCGACGTTGTCACGGGTGAAATCGAGCATGCGCTTGGCACCCACACCATCCAGCGTCACGCTGACGGAAGGCTGGCCGGTCTGTTGGTCGAATGACGCGGAGGCGCCGATCAACTGGTCACCGGAAACAATCAGCCGTTTCTTCAGCAGCACCGGGTTGCCGTTGTTATCTGCGTACAAGCGTGATTCCGGCGGAATACGGCCCGTTTGCGCGGCCGTAAACGCGTCATTGCTTTCATCCACGGCCCGGTATTCCAGGGTCGCTGTCGCGCCAATGATCTTTTTGGCTGCCACCGTGTCCTGTACACCGGGCAACTGTACAACCACCCGGTCGGCGCCCTGTTGCTGGATAACCGGTTCAGCGACACCCAGTTCGTTGACCCGGTTGCGGAGCGTGGTTATATTCTGTTTGAGTGCGGTTTGTTGCAGTGCGAGCAGTTGCTGTTCCTGCACCGTGGCGGAAAATCCGAAAGTCTCACCGGCCGGTAGTTCCTTGACATTAAGACCCTGCAGGCTTTGGTCCGTACGCAGGAGGTTCAAGGTACGGTCACGGTCTTCGGGGGTACGCAACATGGCAATCAGGCCGTTTCCTTCCCGGCGCACCGAAACGTAGCGGACACCTTCGGCACGCAGGACCGCGCGGATGTCGTCGACAAAACGGTCCAGCTGTTGGCCCCGCGCGGTATCCATATCGACCTGCATCAGGAAGTGCACACCACCCTGTAAATCCAGACCCAGTGTCATCGGTTTGCCGCCGATGGCGCGCAGCCCGTCAGGTGTCGCGTGCGCAAGGTTCAAGGCCACCACGTACTGGTCGCCCAGAGAGTCCCTGAGCGTGCCCGACGCCTTGATCTGGTCTTCGGTGTTAGCAAAACGATACAGCATGCGATTGCCCTGCTGCTCGCTGCTGGTGTAGCTGATCTGCGCGACTACCAGGGCATCATCGATGTTGGACTTCAGCTCGGCAGGTAGTGCAAAACCACGCGATGAAGTTATCTGTATGGCAGGATCCTCACCGTACAGATTGGGCAGCGCGTAGATCACACCCACCGCGAGGAGGAAAATAATCAGCAGGTATTTCCAGACAGAATACTGGTTCATGAATCAATCTCGATAGATTTTTAAAGCTTCAGATCAAGCAGACTTGATCGTGCCCTTTGGCATCACGCTGGCAACTGCCTGGCGCTGCAACTTGACTTGCACATTGTCGGTCAGCTCCAGCGTGACGAAAGTTTCAGACACATCGGTGATGCGTCCCAGCAAACCGCCATTGCTTATAACTTCGTCACCCTTGGCCAGTTGGGCAACCAGTTGCCGGTGCTCTTTTGAACGCTTCATCTGGGGCCGGATCAGCATGAAATAAAACACTGCAAAGATGACGATCAGGGGCAGAAAACTCATCAGGCCGCCAGTTGCCGAGGCGTCCTGGGCATATGCATTGGAAATAAGGAAGTCCATGTTTATTCTCTTACGTTTTGTGCCCTGGGAATTTCCCGGTGGGCAGTGTCGGGTCAGATTCGAATCGTTAACAACATAAGTGGGGCCCCTGCACCGGTTTTCAAACCAGCGGGCCGCAATCAAGCGGGCAATTATAAGCCATGAAGTGACACAAAGTCGCTGATTTTTGTGGTTTCCCCGACAGACCCTCCAAAGCTGTGAATTCCAGTAGCGTTGTTGACACGTGTGGTTGGGGATATCGTTGTTTTTATCCAGTCATTCCATCCGGGGCGCCGTCATCCCCGCGCAAGCGGCACCGTCATCCCCGCGCAAGCGGCACCGTCATCCCCGCGCAAGCGGCACCGTCATCCCCGCGCAAGCGGGGACCTCCAAACGCTCTCGTTATACTGAAACAGTCACTCTTTTTGAGTTTACGAAAACGCACGGAGGTCCCCGCTTACGCGGGGATGACGCCTTTCCTTTCTTGAGGCGTGAGTGTCGTTTCACCCTTTACTCATTCCGGCTATGTTCAGGAAGTCTGACTTTCAGGTTGCCACGAGCCGGTACGGAGTGAGGGGTCTGATTTCAGGACCCTTTGAACCAGGATGTTTCAAGAGGAGGCCCCAGGGATGGGTTCATGCCGTGTCCGGAAAACAGACCCCTTGCTTCGGACCGGCGTCCTGGTATGTGCCATGAACAATGTGTAAACAACCTTGCTGGAATTCACAGCTAGCCTCAATCGATACCGCTTGAATACCTTTCCAGGAATTGGCCGCTAAAGTCCATCAGCCTGTCATTTTCGATGCTTTCCCTCAATCCCGCCATCAGTTGCTGGTAAAAATACAGGTTGTGGATGGTGGCGAGATGGGGTCCGAGCATTTCCTTGCAGCGATCCAGGTGTTTCAGGTAGGCACGCGAGTAGTTCCGGCAGGTATAACAGTTACATTCCTCATCGATGGGCCGTGTATCCGACGTAAACCGGGCGTTGCGGATTTTGAGTACCCCCCGGTGGGTAAAAAAGTAGCCGTTGCGGGCATTACGCGTGGGCATGACGCAATCAAACATGTCCACACCGCGTAATACCGCCGCGACAATATCCTGGGGCCGCCCAACCCCCATCAGGTAGCGGGGTTTATCGGCCGGTAGTTCCCCCAGCGTGTAGTCCAGTACACGTTCACGCTCCAACTCGGGTTCACCGACCGAAAGGCCGCCAACCGCATAACCGTCAAAACCGATGTCAATCAAGGCCTGCGCCGATTGCCTGCGGAGTTGCTTGTACATACCACCCTGGACGATGCCAAATAGCGCCGCCGGTCTGTCGGCATGTGCCTGCCGGCAGCGTTGAGCCCAGCGCATCGATAACCGCATCGATTCGAGGGCCTGTTTTTCGCTGGCCGGGTATGGGGTGCATTCATCGAAACACATGACAATATCCGAACCCAGGGCTGCCTGTACGGCCATGGATTCCTCCGGCCCCAGGAAGACACGCGCACCATCGACGGGCGAGGCGAAGGTCACACCTTTCTCGGTGATTTTGCGACGCCCGGACAAACTCCAGACCTGGAACCCCCCCGAATCCGTCAGGATCGGTCGTTTCCATTGCATGAACCGGTGTAAACCACCATGCGCCCTGATCACCTCGGTGCCCGGCCTCAGCATCAGGTGGAAGGTGTTGCCCAGGATGATTTCTGCACCGGTGTCGCGTACCGCCTCCGGGGTCATGGCCTTTACGGTTCCATAGGTACCCACCGGCATGAATGCGGGTGTCTCCACCGTACCACGTTCAAAATCCAGCCGGCCGCGCCGCGCAGCAGCATGTGATTTGAGCAGTTCGAATTGCATCTTTTCAGATGTGGGCCGCTACCATGACGCGTTTTCCATGGCGTAATTGCTCATAGGCCGTTGCCGGTGGCTTGAGTACCTCGACCTCGGCAAAACCGACCTTGAGCAGCAACCAGTTCAGGGCCTCCAGGCTGGGCACCAGGCAAATACCGGTGACACTGGCCTCCGGTCCGTGGGTTTCGCCGGTCTCATCGATAATGCCAAAACTGCCTTTCAGGGGCCGCACAAACTCGTAACTTCCATAATCGACCATACCGCTCAATCCGGGTACGATTTGGGTCTCGATCAGGCACACGCCTTTACACAGTGCGTGGCAAAGTCGCAGTGCGCCCACCGGGTCCTCGAGGTGGTACAAAAGCCCCAGCATCATCACCAGGTCAAACTGCCCCAATTGCCGCGCATCCAGGTCAAAGATGTCCGCCTGTTGGAATTGAACCTGCTCCAGACCATAGATATCAGCGATCAGGCGGCTGTCATCCACGTGGCTTTGACGCGCCTCTATGCCGAGCACCTGGGCAAAACCCATTTGACCGGTCTTAACCGTGAAATAGCCCTGGTGTGATGCCAGGTCGACCGCCTTGAGGTGTCCGTAGTCCCCGGCAAACACCAGTTGCAAGTGACTTTCAAGCATGCTCCAGCGTGTATCATGGATGGCGTCGAGTTTGCCCTGGTGATAGGTCGATGTACGCGCCCCACCGGGCAGTGCAAAAGAATAAAACCAATCTTTCGCCAGGGCCTTGTTTACAAGTTCAGTTATTCTGTGATCAGACATCTGACCCTCCCCAGGGGTTAAAAACCAGCGGCATATTTTGCCACCGTTAGCATCACCCGACCAGCATCGCGTCACCGTAGCTGAAAAACCGGTATCGCGCTGCAACCGCGTGCCGGTAAGCCGCAAGTGCCTGTTTACGCCCGCCAAACGCACTGACCAGCATCAACAGGGTCGATTCGGGCAGGTGAAAATTGGTGATCAGGGCATCCACCACCCGGAACCGGTAAGGCGGGTAGATAAATATCCGGCTTTCGCCGCTGTATGGTTCCAGAGTCCCTTTCCCGGCCGCCGTTTCGAGGCTGCGCACCGCGGTGGTACCGACCGCCACGACCCGCCCTCTCCTGGCCCTGGCGGCAGCAATGGCGTCGCAGGCTGGGGGTGGCACCTCCAGCCATTCAGCGTGCATCCGGTGATCATCGATATTTTCCACCCGGACCGGTTGAAAGGTCCGGCGCCCACGTGCAAGGTGACCGTGGTCGATTCGATACCGGAAATTTTCAGTTCTTCAAGCAGTCCATGGTCAAAATGCAAGCCGGCCGTTGGTGCTGCCACCGCGCCGGGCTTCTCGGCAAACACGGTCTGGTAACGACGCCGGTCTTGCGCGGTATCCTGCCGGGTAATATACGGCGGCAACGGCATATGGCCGAGGCGGTCCAGCAACTCTCCCAGGTCACCGTTGACGGCTCGTAAATGAAAGAAGCTGTGCTGGCGGCCCAACACCCGTAACTCACTACCGTCTTCCAGCAATAACGTGCTGCCGGACCGGGGAGATTTACTGGCACGCACCTGCGCGAGGCATTCGTTTGGGTTCAACAATCGCTCCAGCAGGATCTCGACCCGTCCGCCACTGGCCTTGTTACCAAACAGGCGCGCGGGGATGACCTGCGTGTTGTTGAAAACCAACAGGTCACCGCGCCTTAGCAAACCCGGTAAATCACTGAACATCCGGTCCCGCAGCCCGCCGGTGTCGCGGTCCAGGCACAACAAACGGCTGGCGCTGCGTTGTTCCAGTGGTGTCTGCGCGATCAGTTCTGATGGCAGCTCATATTGAAAATCTGTACGCTTCATTGAAACCGTGTTTGCTCTTTGTGCCTGGCCCATGACCCGTTATTATCCTTTAAAACAGCTGCCGGCCACACCATAATGCCGCTTAATCCTGAGAAACTGCTGTTGATGAACGATCGCCCGGAACAAACACGCGAATACGCCCGTAGCCTGGACCGGCAAGACCCGTTGCGGAGTTACCGGGATAAATTCTGGATCCCCACGCGGGCTGATGGCCTCCAGCAACTGTATTTTTGCGGTAACTCACTGGGTTTGCAACCCAAGGGTCTGCAAGCTGCGATGATGGATGAGTTCGCAAGCTGGCAAGAGCTCGGTGTGGACGGTTTTTTCAAAGGCACACACCCATGGATAAGCTACCAGGACCGCGTGCGAGAGCCCATGGCAGAGCTGGTCGGCGCAAGCCCCGATGAAGTGGTCACAATGAATTCCCTGACCGTAAACCTGCACCTGATGATGGTCAGTTTTTACCGCCCGGACGGCCGGCGTAATCGGGTCTTGATGGAACCGCAGCCTTTTCCGTCGGACCGATATGCGGTCGAGTCCCAGATCCGCATGCACGGTCTTGACCCGGACGAATGTCTGGTCGAACTCACGCCCGACGCAGACGGGGCCATTATTGATGAAGCTGAACTGGAGACTTATCTGTCGCAACACGGTGAACGCGTGGCACTGGTGTTGTGGCCCGGCCTGCACTATGCCAGCGGACAGCGTTTTGACCTGGCCCGGATCGCTGCCGCCACGCACAAGGCCGGCGCGAAATGCGGCTTTGACCTGGCCCACGCGGTTGGCAATGTGCCCCTGGGGCTGCATGCCAGCGGTGCAGATTTTGCCGTGTGGTGCTGTTACAAATATCTGAACTCCGGACCGGGTGCAATTGCCGGGTGTTTCGTGCACGAAAACCACCACCAACAAACCGAAATGGCCCGGTTGCATGGCTGGTGGGGCACTGATCCGAAAACCCGCTTTTTGATGGAACCGGATTTCCAAGCTGCCACGGGCGCGGATGCCTGGCAGTTGTCCACGCCGCAAATCCTGGCCCTGGCGCCGGTACTGGTTTCACTGGAACTGTTCAGGCAGGCCGGAATGACAGAGCTGCGCCGCAAGTCAGTCGCCCTGACCGGCTACCTTGAAACGCTGATCCTGTCTGAACTGGACGACACACTGGAAATCATCACACCCCAGGACCCTGAACGCAGGGGTTGCCAACTTTCGCTGCGGGTCCGCGCTGGCCGGTCTGCGGGTCGTGCCCTGGTTGAACAGCTTGAACACAACGGCACCCTGCCCGACTGGCGTGAACCTGACCTGATCCGAGTTTCACCGGTACCCCTGTACAACAGCTATGAGGATTGCTGGCAGTTTGCAAACCAGGTGAAGGATCTCGCGTAGGGTGGACATTCATGTCCACTGATATATCGTACTCGGGCAGCGGCCCGGTGGACATGAATGTCCACCCTACGGGCAGGCTACCGGGACGGTTAGCTTGGCGGCATTGTCGGTGCGGTTTACCGATCCCTCCAACGGTGGGATAAACATGTAATCAAGATTCCAGACCACGTTGTCCTCATCGGTAAAATCGCGGGTCACCAGGCCCACGATATCCTTTGTAACCGGCACTACAGTGCAGACTGTGCAAAAACCTGTGAACTGTTGCAGCGGTATCTCCCTTAATATGGGAGAACCGGCCGACCCCTGAATCCAGCGGCCAATGCCCTTGCCGTCATAGACGTAATGAACCTGGGCCTGAGCGGTCGTATTGACCAACACGCTGGCGCCGCCAACACCCGCGGGACTGCGGGAAAAAATGCCGGTATAACTTTGCTCGGTGCCTTCAACCATCGGGCACCCCGGAGCTACGCTTGGGCGCATCCTTTCGCTGCCCTCGTGTCCGAAAAGCACCCAGGAGAACACCAGATCATCTGCACCGAGCGTGGTCACGGAAACATGACCAACCGGTGTCCACTGTTGCCGCAGACCGTCATTGGTGAAACGCCGCAGTACCGCCACCCAGACGTTGCCGTTGGGCTCCGCCGCGCTCAGATACCATTCCGAGTTGCCATCATTCCCGAAGGTGTACCACAGCAGTGCGCGAAATGTTCCAGTGGTGTTGAAGTCAAAACCCTGCCGCGTACTGGATCTTGAAGCTGACTGCCACAGACCTCTTTGAAAGTTCATGGGTCCGTCTGAAAAGCCTATATCGGCCAGGATTTCGACACCGGCGGGCGTGCCGCGGTGGTTTCTTATGATCACGTACCAACGGCCCGGAACCAGCGTTTCACCATCGACGGTCACGCTTGGCCCATTACCGTCACCGCCCGTTCCCGAGGCAATCGGATCACCGACCGCATTCGGGTTGCGTGCAAAAGGGACATTCGTAAAGGCGTCGTCGAACTCCAGGCGATACAACTCAAGCTCCAGGTTGTCGCTCTGTAAATTGTCAGCACCCGATGCCGACACGGTGAGCGAATCTGCTCCGGGGGGTATATCGATAAAGGTCAGAAAATGTTTGCTGTTGCTCCTGACCATAAGGCCACGGGGAATTCCATCCATCAACACCAGTGTTTCAACACTCCCGGTACCGGTGCGGTTGAACCTGACCGGGATAATGCCGAAATTATTCGGGTTCTCACGGCGGGTGCCGACACCGACGGCGCCGAGCAACTGGGTGCCGGCTGCGGCGTTGACATTATCCCAGGACAGACGAACGGTCTGTGTTTTGCCGGCCTCTGCAATACCATTACCGGTGGCAGCCAGTGGCGATAATGTATCCTTGTTGACCACCGTAGATCGCAGTGTCGTCTCATCGGGCGGGGCCGGGCCTGCATCCCAGTTTTGTACGATAACCCAGTACTCGCCCGCCTCGGGTTCGAACAGGTCGCATAGTTCCAGATCATCCGGGGTAAAACTGGCGCATAATTCTTCACTCGCCTGCGCGAGACCATCGCCGTTGGAATCCCGGCCGACATACAGGTCCAGATCAACGGCTGTTGACGCCAGGGTCCGGGTGTGCAACCACAAGGTATCAGTCGTCACACTGTGCCATACCGTCATTACCCCAAAGGGGCTGTCGTAGGGATCGTTGGGGGTCGGGTCCTGGCCCAGGGACTCAACGGTATCCGTTGGCACGACCAGTCCGCCGGTCGTAAACGTTGCATCGGGCATGGCAGCCATGCCACCCAATCCAAATTCCCGCCAACCGGAAATCTCTTCACTGTCGATACTCCATCCCGATGGTAACTCACCGAGTTTTTCAGAGACCGCGACCGGGAATACGGCATCCGGGAGACCCGTGGAACTGAGCCGGACATTACCGGATGTCCATGTCCCGACACCCATCGACGCCGCCAGGCCGATGTTGATATCCAGCGACTGGCTGGCGCCGTCGGCCAGGGTGAAGACATCCGGCGTCACGCTAACGACCACCCCGGCGGGAAAGCCTTCGGCGGTGGCTGTCCAGTTCGCCCCACCGACGAGGTCGGTCACCGTGCGTTGAAAATCAAAGCTGGTAAAGATCGATGAATCAACCAGTCCAGGCAGATTTAAATCCTTCGGGTCACCGTTTTCTGCCGCCAGGAAACCAGCCGTGGTTTCATCCAGGTACAGGCCCATGTTGACCGCTTTATCCAGCCTGAGCCTGCCGGCGCCCCGTTTGTGGGTGTCAGCGTCCGAATCATCAAAATCAACCGCCAACTCCGGCGTGGCCGTCATCGTCAGCGCCGAGACCAGCATGGTCGGTGTCCAGTCCGGGTGTACGGATTTGAGTAAGGCCCCGGCGCCGGTGACATGCGGTGAGGACATCGATGTGCCGTCCAGGAAATGGAAGCCGGAACTTCCTATGTTATCGGCAGCCAATATATCAAAGCCCGGCGCGATGACATCGGGTTTCATGACATCCTCAACCGGGAATGGATTGGGTCCCCGCGCGCTGAAGCTGCTGATCCTGTCGGCGACTGCTTCAGTATGAGCTATCTCATACCCGCTCAAGGAACCCTGGTGGCCGACGCCGGTTTCAAGCCAGGCGCGCAGCTCGTTGCCAGCCTGTTCGTCGATGTGGACCGCGGGCAGGCAGTGGTTGTCGGCAACGACATCCTTGAAAGAAGTATCGGTATTGGCCAGGATAAAACCGCCGGCCCCGGCCAGTAGCACGTTTTTACCCTTCTCGACTCGGCCATAATCGCCCCTGTCACAGACCACGATTTCGCCGTTGAAGGTATCCGGTGGAAAAGGGTTGCTGGCGCCGGTGTTGTCTTCGCATAAAAACTGTGACTCGGATACACCCGTACCACACAGGGCGTTGCCAAAGTCCCCGGCGTACACGATATCCCGGTTGCCGATTCCCATTGTAAGGCTGGCGCCAAGGAGATCATCCGGGGGCACGGTATCGCCACCACTCATATTCTCAACAAGACTTCCGTACACCCGGTCATGGGTGGCGCTACCGACGGAGGTAATCCACGGTGCATTTCCCGGTGAACCTATGCTGCCCGGCTCGGGTCCCCCATTGCCCACCGAATTGGCAACAAATATGCCGCTGTCCCTGGCCAGCAGGTAAGCCAAGGTCGCTGATCCGGGTGTCCACGGATCAAACGCCGACCCACCGATGGAATAATTGATCATATCGACCTGGTCGGCAATGGCCTGGTCAATGGCCGCCAGGATGGCTGAGTCCTGGCAGGCGTCATCTTCCGGATCAAAAGGGTCTCCGATAAAACAGACCCGGTAACTGACGATATTGGCGTTGGGCGCCACCCCGGCGAACTGTGTAGGTAAACCACGGGCCACCACATTAACGGGATTACCGGCCGCCGTTGATGCAGTGTGAGAGCCGTGGCCGTTGTTGTCCCTGCCCTTGGTGTTTTCCTCGGTCCAGGGTGTACGCGGATCCTCCGTTACAAAATCATATACCCCGACCAGCTTGTCATTGCAGTCGACTTCGATGTCTGAACACAGGCCCAACTGGGCACCGTAGGGGTTGACGTGATCCCAACCGGGTCCGCCGCCCTGACCAGGATCTTCAAACGAAAGGTGATCCCAGTTGATACCGGTATCGATCATGCCAACAACGATGCCTTCGCCGCCGCTGGCCGGTACTCCTGCACTGCCATCATGGATGCTGCCGGCGCCGATCCAGGCAGGGCCTGAATCGGTTTCGAGGCGTTGTAACTTGTCCGGCAGCACCGCCTTGACGTTCGGCATATCCTGCAAGGCCCGGACTTCGGTGCTGCTGAGCCGGGTCGCAAAACCGTTTACGGCATTACGGTAACGGTGCACCGTTTTAAGCTGACGGCCCAATTCAAGCGTCGCTTCGCCACGGAAATGATCGAATCTTTCATCGAGGAAACGCAAATACTGTTGTGAGACAGGCGAACTGACGTCCAGCTTGGCGGTGCCGCTAAAACGGGTGGCCGTTGGCGGCATACGGATTGACTCGAAAGCCCTTTCCGGGGTCTTGATGACGCGGCCGTCATAGGCTGCCAGGGGCGGATCATCGAGGACGACGATATAGCTTTGCGTGTCGCTGTGCTCCGCTACTGCGGCAAGGCTCCTGGCGTATGCAGGCGGTGCGACTGACAAGGCTGCCAACAACAGCGTGGCTGTCATGCCATTGAGTACCTTTAAACGCTTCTCCATGAATCCTTCCTTCATCCCTGAACCGGTACGCGCATGGTCACCAGTTCTTCTGCAGCGGTCGGGTGGATACCCGTTGTACAGTCAAATTGCTGTTTTGTCAGCCCTGATTTTATCGCAACTGCAAAGCCCTGCACAATTTCCGGCGCGTCCAGACCAACGACGTGTAAACCGACGACCTTGTCCGAGGAGGCCTGGACCACCAGTTTCATCATGGTTTTTTCCGCCCTTCCCGACAAGGTGTGTTTCATCGGTGTGAATTTGGATTTGTAAATTTCAAGTTCACCATAATGAACCGCAGCGTCTTTTTCAGAAAACCCGACGGTTGCAACCTGGGGGTGCGAAAAAACCGCAGACGGGATAAATTCGTGGTTTACCGGTCGTGGTCTTCCCCCGAATTCGCTATCGGCAAATGCATGCCCTTCCATCAAGGCCACGGGTGTCAGGTTGACCCGGTTTGTCACATCACCCACCGCAAAAACATTGGCGACACTGGTGCGGGAGCATTCATCAACCGGGATGGCTCCGCCAGGCCGTACATCCACTCCGGCATCGCGCAGGCCCAGCCCGCGCACATTGGGCACCCGGCCGGTGGCGAACATCACCAGGTCGGTCTGCAATTCACCGCCGTTATCCAGTTTGACGCCGATGTGACCTTCGGCGTTCCGGTTCAGTTCGATGATGTTGGTGTGTAAACGGATTTCGATACCCTTTTCCTTCATCTCCGCCGCCAGCGTTTCTCGCACGTCATCATCAAAGCCGCGTAAAATCTGGTCGCCACGATAGGCCTGCACAACTTCCGCGCCCAGCCCATTGAAAATACCGGCGAATTCACAGGCAATAAACCCGCCACCGGCGATGACGATACGGCCTGGCAGTGCATCCAGGTGGAACGCTTCATCTGACGTAATTGCATTTTCAATACCGGGAATATCCGGCAACCATGGACGCCCTCCGGTTGCAATCAACAACTTCTCTGCACTGACAATATCCTTACCCAGCAGAATGTGGTGTGAATCGATCAGCTTGCCGTGCACCGGATAAAGCCTGACGCCCGCATCATCGAGCAGCCGCAAATACACCCGGTTCAGCCGGTCGATCTCGCGGTCCTTGTTGGCGATCAGCCGCGGCCAACTGAAACGGGGATTTTCAAGCTCCCAGCCATAGCCGAGCGCATCTTCAAAATCTTCGGCGAAATGGGCTGCATAGGAAAGCAGCTTTTTTGGCACACAACCGCGTATCACGCAGGTCCCTCCGACCCGGCTTTGCTCGCAAATACCGACCCGGGCCCCATAGCCCGCTGCAATCCGTGCCGCCCGCACACCGCCGGAGCCGGCCCCGATGACAAACAGGTCAAAGTCAAAGTTACTCATTGATATCCTTTATTGAAAACCCTTGCATACAGAATGAATGATATGGCGCCGGTTGAACTGCATCGCAATAGTGCAGTGTAGTAAAACGGTCACATACCCGGCTTTTTGTTCTCCTCCAGGAGTCTGATTGCTTTTTCAGTACGCCGTCGGGTTGTCTCCTCCTTTTTCGCGCTGGTCAGCCAGGCCACGTATTGTTTTTTGTAACCGGGGCTGAGTTCAGTAAAGTTTTTCCAGGCTGTTTTATTGGCCTTTAAGCGGTTCATGATTTCAACCGGGAGGTCCGTGCCCCCGGCTTTGGCTTTCAAAAAACCCTCGTCGTAGGGAATCCTGTTTTCAAACACTGTCAGGCCGGCCTGTGTCATCTTGCCCTGTGCAATCATTTTTTGGGCCAGCCGGATATTGGTTGGCGACCATTTACTGGCCTTTTTCCTGGGTGTAAACCGGTAGGCGTACCGTTGCTCATCAATACGTTTTTTAAGACCGTCGATCCAGCCAAAACACAGGGCTTCTTCAAGCCCCTCGACGTAGTCCATGCTGGCGACACCGGTGCCCTTTTTAAAAAACACCAGCCATACATGACCGTCCTCGACATGATGCTCCTGCAACCATGCCCGCCAGGCCTTCCTTTCGGGGAAATATAATTTTGGTTTCATGTCAATGCTGCCTGTGTTTAAAATATGACCAATTACCTGACCGAAAACATTCACACTACAATTGACATAGGTCATAATCGGGTCATTGAAATTCCGGCGCAAGTGCCCAACTAATTACACCTAAATTACACTAACAGTTAACAGCCGGTCATTTCTTGCATGCTTTCAATTTCTAAACTCAGTTTTGAACGATATTTCGAGCGGGTCTTCGAACCGGTCAGTTTTGATCTGGGCGCGGGTTCGTTGTTGCTCGTTACCGGTTCGAATGGCTGCGGAAAAACCACGCTGTTGCGGGTGCTGGCCGGCTTGCTTGAACCCAGTGAAGGGACCATGGCCTGCAATGTGCACCCGCTGTACGCCGGCCATAACCCTGCGATCAAGGATGATCTGAGCGTGGAGGAGAATATCCGCTTCATGATGAACTTCATGGGTACCCGCGCTTCTAAGGACGAGGCAACATTGTGTCAGCGGGTGATTGAAAAAGTGGGATTGACGGCAGTTTCAAACCAGGAGGGCCGTACGCTTTCCGCCGGCCAACGTAAACGTTGCTCATTATCACGCCTGCTTTTTTGCGATGAGACCCTGTGGTTACTGGATGAACCCTATTCCAATCTCGACCACGAAGGGATCGTCATGCTGGACGATATTTTGAGGGCCCACCTGGAAACCGGCGGCAGTTGTGTTCTGACCACCCACGGCAGTTTGCGTCCCGAAGGCTTTGAACTGCAGGAATGCCGCTTGATCAGTGGCCGCCACCAGGAAGACGGGGGAGCAGCATGAGCAAACAGCTTGCCACCTCGGCTTTTTCCGCCCTGTTACGGCGTGATTTCCTGCTGGCTTACCGCCGCCGTGCCGAATTACTGCAACCACTGGTGTTTCTGCTGGTCGTCACGACCCTGTTCCCGTTGGGTGTCGGACCGTCGCCACAATTGCTGGCCGAAATCGCTCCGGGCGTGATCTGGATAGCAGCTTTACTTGCAACGGTATTGTCACTGGACAGCCTGTTTCGTTCCGACTACGAGGACGGGACGCTGGAACAAATGGTCCTGTCAGGCCAGCCACTGGCCTTGATCGCATTGGCAAGGACCGTGGCCCACTGGCTGGTGGCCGGACTGCCCATTGTTTTATTGTCACCCCTGTTGGCGATGTGGATGAACCTTCCGGATGCCGGTGTACCGGTATTGATTAAATCGCTGATCGTTGGCACACCGGTACTGAGCCTGGTAGGTGCCATAGGGGGGGCATTGACGGTAAGCCTGAAACGCGGCGGTCAGCTTTTGTCCTTACTGGTGTTTCCTTTATATGTGCCGTTGTTGATCCTGGCCACCAGCGCAGTCAGTTCAGCAGTAGCCGAATTGCCGTACAATGGCCAGCTTGGACTGATGCTCGCCGGCATGATCGCGGCCTTGACACTGGCGCCTTTTGCAACAGCGGCCGCGCTTAAATTGAGTTTGAGTTAATTATATTATGAAGAATCCAATCGTATTGTTTTTTCACAAGACCGGCTCTCCACCCTGGTTTTACAACTTCAGCGGCAAGCTGATTCCCTGGTTATGGATTGCCTTTGTGCTGCTGACCATCACCGGACTGTACATGGGTCTGTTCCTTGCTCCACCGGATTATCAGCAAGGCGAAAGCGTACGCATCATGTATCTGCACGTGCCCGCGGCATGGATGTCGATGATGATTTTCGCGCTGATGGCCATTATGGGATTTATCGCCCTGGTCTGGCGTATACGCATAATGGAGATCCTCACCATTGCCAGCGCACCGGTCGGTGCCGCGTTCACCCTGATCGCGTTGGTAACCGGATCCCTGTGGGGACGGCCGACCTGGGGAACCTACTGGGTATGGGACGCACGGCTGACTTCAGAGCTGGTATTGCTGTTTTTATATATCGGCGTGATCGCCCTGTACAACGCTTATGACGAACCGCGCAAAGCGGCACGGGCCGCTTCGCTGATGTCGATCGTCGGTGCCATCAACCTGCCGATCATCCATTTTTCGGTGCAATGGTGGAATACCCTGCACCAGGGCGCCAGTTTCACTTCTGAAGGCAGCAGTATTGACGCCAGTATGCTGTGGCCGTTGCTGCTGATGGCAGTTGCATGCAAATTCTACTACGGCGCAAATTTGCTGAGCAGGGCAAGGTTGCGCTTACTGAAACAGGATCACCGCAAACGCTGGGTGCAGGAATTAATTCAACAGGAGGAGCACTAAATGTCACACACACCTTTTATCCTGGGTTCCTACCTGATCGGTGCCGCCGTGTTGCTATGGGCCGCACTGGCACCCGTAATCAGTAAACGTAAGCTCGTCCGGCAATTAAGAGCCCGGCAGCAACGCATGGATGGAACACGATGACCCCTACACGAAAACGCAGACTGATCGCCACGCTGGTTATCATTGTTGGTGTTGGCCTGGCCGCAACGGTCGCCTTGAGGGCGCTGAAAGAGAACATGTTGTTCTTTGTCAGCCCGACAGATGTCAAGGAACAGTCCTTGCCTGCAGGCAAACGCTTCAGGCTGGGCGGCCTGGTCGCGCCCGCCAGTGTAAGCCGGGCCGAGGGAGGTCTGGCGGTGCAATTTGTCGTCACCGATGGATTGGCGTCGGTGGATGTCATCTTTGACGGCATTTTGCCGGACCTGTTCCGCGAGGGCCAGGGCATTATTGCGATCGGCGAACTGAGCCCCGAAGGTCACTTCGAGGCTGCAGAAGTGCTGGCGAAACATGATGAAAACTACATGCCCCCGGAAGTGGCGGACGCCCTGGAAAAGGCCGGCCATGTTGATGCAGGTAACGGGCAATGACCGCTGAACTCGGCCAGGTCGCACTGCTCTCGGCGCTGCTGACAGCGGTCTGCCTCGGCCTGTTCCCTATGATCGGGGCCCATACCGGCAACCGGCGCCTGATGTCGATTGCGCCCAGCGCAGCCCTTATTCAGGCCCTGTTGCTGATCATCGCATTCGGAATCCTGACCTCCGCGTTCATAACCCAGGATTTTTCCGTCGAGTACGTGGCCCGCAACAGCAATTCCCTGCTGCCAATGTCTTACCGGTATTCAGCGGTCTGGAGCGCCCATGAGGGCTCCCTGTTGTTGTGGGAGCTGATACTGACGCTGTGGATCGCCGCGGTCACCCTGTTCAGCAAACAACTGCCCGAAGTATTCAGGGCGCGGGTGCTGGCGGTACTGGGCTGGGTTTCAGTTGGTTTCCTACTGTTCATCCTGTTTACCTCAAACCCGTTTGGACGTTTAATACCCTCTGCCGTTGAAGGCCTGGACCTGAACCCGCTGTTGCAGGATTTTGGTCTGATCATCCACCCGCCGATGCTGTATATGGGCTATGTCGGATTTTCGGTTTCATTCGCGTTTGCGGTCGCGGCACTGCTTGGTGGCAATATCAACCGCGAGTGGGTCCGCTGGTCGCGTCCGTGGACGCAAGTCGCCTGGGCCTTTCTGACCATCGGCATCGCGCTTGGTAGCTGGTGGGCCTACTATGAACTGGGCTGGGGTGGCTGGTGGTTCTGGGACCCGGTGGAGAACGCCTCGTTCATGCCCTGGCTGGTGGGCACGGCGCTGCTGCATTCATCCGCGGTGACTGAAAAACGAGGTGCATTTGGTAACTGGACCCTGCTGCTGGCACTTTCAGCTTTCTCGTTGAGTTTACTGGGGACCTTCCTGGTGCGTTCCGGGGTATTGACCTCGGTACACGCTTTTGCCTCCGACCCGACCCGCGGTGTTTTTATCCTCGTTTATCTCGCCGTGGTCGTCGGCGGTTCACTCGCCCTGTTCGCGTACCGGGCGCCCAAGATGATCGAGGGCGGCGGTTTTGCCGGGCTTTCCCGTGAAACGCTGCTGCTGGTCAACAACCTGGTGCTGACCGTAATGGCGGCCATGGTGCTGACTGGCACCCTGTACCCATTGCTGATGGACGCCCTCGATGCCGGGAAAATATCCGTAGGCCCGCCCTATTTCGGGCTGTTGTTCTCGATGCTGCTGGTTCCCCTGGTGCTGGCGCTGCCCATCGGTGTCTACACCCGTTGGAGGCAGGACAGTGGCAGGCGGGTGGTTGGCAAGCTCCGCTGGTCGGCAGTCATAGCCATCGTGGCCGGTGCATTAACCTGGGTCGTTGAGCCATCGGTCGGACTGGTCAGCGCCTGCGGTGTCGCGGGCGGCGTCTGGGTCATCTCCGCCAGCCTGTTTTATCTTGGCAAGGCGCTCGGCGGCAAAGTCCCGACCAGCCTGGTCGCGATGACGCTGGCGCACGTGGGCCTTGGCGTTTTCCTGATCGGCATCAGCCTGACCAGTGCGATCAGCAGCGAACAACACCTACGGATGGAAGACGGCGATCATTTCGTGATGGCGGGTTACCAGTTTGAATTCGTCGGTACCCAGGTTGTCAGGGGTCCGAATTACAGCGCCGATGAAGGTGAGTTCATCGTCACCAAAGACGGTGAAGAAATCACCCGTCTGTACCCGCAAAAGCGGGTGTATGCACAGGGTGGCCAAACCATGACCGAGGCTGCCATTGATCCCGGTCTGACCCGCGATCTTTACGTGTCCCTGGGCGAGCCACTGGATGAGGTTGGCGATGCGTGGGCCGTGCGCATCTATCACAAACCCTTCATACGCTGGATATGGCTCGGTTCGATACTGATGATGCTGGCTGGCCTGGTGGCCGCCGGCGACAAACGCTACCGGCGTAAACCGGTCACAGCCGCGAGTACGCAGCCCAGTGGGGTGGTATCGGCATGAACAGTCGCATGGTGCCATTGGTGGTTTTCGGCCTGCTGGTCGTATTGCTGCTGGTCGGTTTGAAAATTTCAGACCGCAAGACATTGCTGCCATCACCCCTGATCGGCAAGCCGGTGCCCGCATTTGACTTGCCCGTGCTGGGGAACCCGGAACAGAGAATGTCGCGTGAGTCTTTTCTCGGCAAATACTACCTGGTCAATTTCTGGGCCAGCTGGTGTGTAACCTGCAGGGTTGAACACCCGGTCATTACCGACCTGGCGGAAAGTAAGCTGCTGCCCGTCATTGGTTTCAACTTCCGCGACCAGCCGGAAGACGCAAAAGCCTGGCTGCAACACTTTGGCGACCCTTACGACATCAATCTTACCGACCTTGACGGGCGCACGAGTATTGATTTTGGTGTATACGCCGCACCCGAATCCTTTCTCGTTGACCCGGCCGGGATGATTGTATTCAAACAAATCGGCGCGTTGACACCGGAAATCATAGAAACCGAGATCCGGCCACGCGTCATGGGCGCACCCTCGGGTAACGGCAACACGGAGTCCGGAAACTGATGAAACTGTTTGGCCTGCTTTCAATATTTTTGGCGGTTTCCGCATTTGCCCAGGAACCCCTGGTGTTTGAATCCCAACAGCAACAGGACCGGTTTAACCAATTGACCCAGGAGTTACGTTGCGTGGTTTGCCAGAATCAAAACCTGGCCGACTCCGATGCACCGCTGGCCCATGATCTGCGGGATGAGGTGTACGCGATGCTGCAAACGGGCAAGAGCAATGAAGAAATCAAGCAGTTCCTGGTGCAACGTTATGGTGATTTCGTGCTTTACCGGCCACCGGTACAAACCAATACCTACCTTCTTTGGCTGGCGCCGTTGTTGATTTTGCTGGGCGGAGCGTGGGTGCTGCGCTCCAATATCAAAAAGCGCACAGCCTTGCTCGGCGATGATAACAACACCGCCTGAGAACCCGAAAATGACAACCCTGATTCAGGCTCCTGGAAGCCGACAAATCAGCCAACCATGAGTAACCCTGAATGAACTTCTGGATTTTTGCCGTCGCCCTGCTTGTGATCCCCGCCATTATTATCAGCTGGCCGTTTTTTTCCGGCTCAACCAGGGACCGTATCACCGGCATGTTTGTGCTTTTGATGATACCGCTGGCAGGTCTGCTGTTGTACCTGGAAATTGGCACGCCCGACGCCATCAGTCACAGGGCGGCCCAGGCCCGGCAACAACAAGCTTCAGACCAGCCGCATTCGTCGCAGCAGGGACAAATGGAAGAGGTGGTTGCCGGTCTGCAGCAACGCCTGGCTGAAAATGGGGATGACCCCGAAGGCTGGTTGATTCTCGGCAGGACCCTCAAGACCATGCAACGGTATGCCGAAGCAGAAACTGCGCTGGGCAATGCCTACCGCCTGTTGCCGGACAACCCGATGGTCATGGTTGAACTGGCCGAAACCCGTTTGTTCGCATCCGGCCAACGCCAGATATCTGCCGCAGATCGACAATTACTCGAAACCGCTATCGCGATTGACCCGCAACAGCAAAAGGGCCTGTGGTTGCTGGGTATCGCCGCCACCCAACAGGGCGATGATGTCAAAGCCGTCGAGGTATGGCAAAAACTGCTGGTCCAGCTTGACCCCGCATCCGACGCCGCACAAACGGTCACCCAACAGATCGAAACGGCGCAGGCCAGGCTGGGTCAGCCGGTCGCGGCTGTGTCTGAAAAGACAAGTCCGGGTCAGCCGGTCGCAACCGTTTCCGAAGATACCGGGCCGGTCCAGGACACGGCGTCCGGTTTTGAAATCCCCGTCAGTATTACGCTCGCCGAGGAACTGGGTGGCAGATTGCCCGGCAACGCAACGCTGTTTGTGTTTATCCATCCGGCGGGCGCCCGTGGGATGCCTCTGGCGGTCAAACGCAGTGCCGTAACGGGGTTCCCCGTGGCGGTGCAATTCAGCGATGCCGACACGCTCCAACCGGGAGCATCGCTGGAAAATTTTGAGCAACTGGACATCAGCGCACGTATTTCCATGAGCGGTATAGCCAACCGAGCGTCCGGAGATTACCAATCCGTTACCACAACATTTGCAACAAATTCACAAAAGGCGATTGCACTACACATTGATCAGCGTGTACCTTAGACACTCGTGAGGGCGAACGATCGGAAAGATCGACCGAAAAAATCGAGGGTGGCCAGATGAAATATGTTCTGTTGGTGGCGCTAATCTTTGCCACGTCAAACAATGTATCGGCCCAGGATCAGAAGGTCGAATTCACGACATTCCAGCTTTCTGACACGATCTACATGCTCAGGGGAAGTGGCGGAAACGTGGGAATTTCCGTTGGTGAGGACGGCCTCTATATCATCGATGACCAGGTCGCCCCGGTAACCGGCCAGTTTCTGGAAGCGATCCGAAAAATCAGCACCAAACCTGTCAGCTTTGTCATCAATACGCATTATCACGCTGACCATACCGGCGGCAACGAAACCATTGGCAAGGCTGGTGCGGTCATCATCGCGCATGACAACATCCATAAAAGGATGAACACCGAGCAAGTCAGTATCTTTATGAAAAATACCACCCCGCCGTATGCGCACGAAGCCATGCCGGTGGTAACCTTCAATGACCGTGTATCCCTGCATCTCAATGGTGAAACCGCGACTGCCTACCACGTCGCCAACGGCCATACCGATGGCGACAGCATCATACATTTCCCGGTAAGCAACGTGATCCACATGGGCGATATGTATTTCAATGGCCTGTACCCCTATGTTGACCTCGATGCCGGGGGCGCCATCCAGGGCATGGTCGAGGCCGCGGACCTGGCCTTGACGCTGGCGGATGACACCACCCGGATCATTCCGGGCCATGGGCCGCTGGCCATGGCCGAAGACCTGCGGGAATACCGGGATTACCTGATCGAGGCCATCGCCAATGTCCAGACCCTGATCGACGAGGACCTGGACCTGCAACAAGTAATTGCCGCAAAACCCACGGCCCAATGGGACGAGGCACTGGGCGAAGTGTGGATCACGCCCCCGCAGTTTGTCACCTTCATATACAACAGCCTGCAGGGGATCCACCGATATACACCCCCGGTGACAGTGGAAGCCGAAACCGCAACAGATTAAATCAAATTACCGTCAGACCGCCTGGAACGACCGTTGAAAGTCTTCGGTGCACACCCGTGGCACCGTGACCGCATACAGGGACTGGCCCCTTCCGAGGTACTTCTGTTCAAACGGTGACAAACCGTTTTCAACTTGAAATTCCCGTGCCCGGATGGAGTGGCCCGTGGCGATGCTGACGGCCTGCGCAAACTCCAGTGCATAGATTTCCCAGTTGCAGCGCATTTCAATCTCCCCGCCAAGTGACAGCAATACGGGAAACACCGGGTGGCCGTGCCAGCGTTTTCTCAGATGCTGTGGTTTTGGCCACGGATTGGGGTAAAGCAGAAAATGCTTCTCTGGCACGTGTCCGTCAGCAGCCAGTAAACGCCAGAATGTGGCCAGTTCAGCCCTTAGCAGTACGTAGTTTTCGTTAAGGACCAGGCCAGTTGCCGCACCGCTCTTGGCGAGACGGGTATGCGAACGGTCGATCCCGATCACCAGCTGTCCGGGAAATATGCCGGCAAGCCGCCTTGTGCTTTTGCCGGTACCACAACCGGAATCAAGAATAAAAGGCCGGCCAGCAGAAAGCTCGCAGTTTTCCAGCAGATGACGGTAGGCCCCGATGGTCGGACGATGTGGCGGTTGTATCCAGGGGGTGGCCAGGTGACGCCTTACGCACTGAGCCAGACGCGGGTGTACATCGACCTGGCTACTGCGTACCAGGCCGGATTGGTTTTCTGGCCTGGCCGGTATCTTTCTCTCTTCAGCGCGCATTCCTTAAGCTCTCACGGTATCATTACCGCATTATCAGAATCCGAATCATACCTTATGCCATCATCGACACAGTTTCTTAATATCGATCAGCCGTTGT
>Ga0255052_10000230_pt1 | contig 43987 bp, 32 predicted proteins | sample JV7_2_21_MG_FD_188632 | JGI IMG/M metagenome (GOLD analysis project Ga0255052, IMG submission 188632) | Seawater microbial communities from Jervis Inlet, British Columbia, Canada - JV7_2_21 | ecosystem: Environmental > Aquatic > Marine > Inlet | place: Canada: British Columbia | collected...
GTTTTGTCGAACAGCAGTCCTCATCTTCACCCGAGACACACCAAACAAAAAAGGGGCCCCGTTGGGACCCCTTCTTTATTTGGCGCGCCCGGAGAGATTCGAACTCCCGACCGCCCGGTTCGTAGTTGGATCACTGAACTGCAACTTATTGTAATAAGAGAAGAGCTGTCGGGGCGCCCGTTGCCTAATCTGCACCACAGTGCATAACGATGCAGGACTCAATCACGCAAAACTCCCGCAAATTTCCGCGGGTTGAACCGCCCCGGGTATACCGGAGACCTTATTGTGTGAGTCAGGCGGCCATGGCATGGGTAAGAAACTCGGACATGAGACATTCCCCCGAGATGGCCTGGTGAAAATATGCCAGAAAGCGGAGAAACGATAACCGCGCCAGGTCAGGAACGTCTCGATTTTCTGGTTGTTTCCGCTTCCAGCCGTTTCGTCACTTTTTCCAGCCGTTGTACAAGCGAGGCAAGGTCGGAACCGCTTTCGGCGTCATCGCTGTTTCTTTCCAGGCCAAAGGCGGGCCGTACCATTGTCATCACCTGCTCGGCCAGCTGTTCGATGACCACTTCGTTTTCAAGGTCCTGCCCACGAACCATGTAGGTCCGGACCGAATATTCCAGCGTCCCGTAGAACAGGTCCCGCATCACGTGAAGTGGAAGTGCGGTGCTGATGTCGCCCCGGGCGACCCCCTCTCTTATCACCTGATCGAATACTGCAACATAAGTGTGGTTGAGTTCGAAATAACCGGAATCACGATATTCTGAAATCTGGTAGAAAGCCGGTACCGCCAACGCGATAATCGACCACTCTTCCAGACAGGATTTGAGGTGATGCCGGACAAGGAATGCCAGGCGATCTAAGGTCGTGGCAGGCTCCAGGATTCCAGCTTCCGCCGTTTCGGTGAGTCGGGCGTAGAACGAGCCCACCACCGCTAAAAGTAGTGCGTTCTTGTTCCTGAAATACAGGTACAGCGTCCCCTCTGCCACGCCGGCACGGCGCGCAATGCCGGCCACCTTGGCACCCTCGAAGCCGCTCTCGAGAAACTCTTCGCGGGCAGCCGCGATAATCGATTCCTCGCGCGCCTCGAGCCGTTGCCGGCGGGTCTGGTTATTCGGTTCAGGCATGCCTTTTCGTTCTGTGAAGTACGGTACGCATTCTACAGGCCCATCCGGCGTGCTGCCTGATCGCGCATGATCTCTTCCGAACCGCCCCCGATGGCGAAGACCTTGACATCACGATAAATGCGCTCGATACGGTTGCCACGCAGGAAACCCGCACCGCCCAGTATCTGCATAGCCTCGCTGGCGCAGTATTCCAGGGCCTTCGTGGCAAAGAACTTCGCCTTGCAGATTTCCGCTACCGGCATCTCACCTTCGTTCATCTGCCAGGCAATCTGGTTGACCAGAGCCTCGACGGCATCGATGCGCGCTGCCATTTCCACTATCTTGTGCCGGATCACCTGGTGTTCGATCAAGAGTTTGCCGAAAGTCCTTCTTTGTCGTGCCCACTCGATGGAATCTTCCATGCAGACCTTCATCATCCCCAGCACCTGTGCAATGATGAAAAAGCGTTCGCGATTGAAGTTTTCCATCACGGCGATGAAACCTCTGTCTTCCGGACCAAGCAGGTTGCCTGCCGGGACACGGCAATCGTCGAAAAAGAGTGTCGCCGTTCCGGAGGACCACCAGCCCATCTTCCGTTTCAGCGGTTCGCGGGTGAACCCCGGGAAGCCGGACTCCACGAGGAACAGGGAGATACCCGTCAGTCCTTCGCCCCCAGTGCGCGCAGCGACGACCAAATAATCTGACCGCACGCCGCCGGTGACAAAAGTCTTGGAGCCGTTCAGGACATAGTCGTCGCCGTCGCGTACTGCTTTCGTCTTGAGATTTGCAACGTCCGAGCCGCCTGACGGCTCGGTGATCGCCAGGCTGGAACACTTCCTTCCAGAAAGAACCTCGGGAAGTACACGACGCTTGATTTCTTCGGACCCCAGGATATTGATCGGGTCTACGGAAATCGTGCGGGAGAACATGTCGGCGATAATGCCGGTCGCACCGCATTTCGCGGATTCTTCCGCCCAGATAGCGCGCATGAAGGCATCGTCGAATCCCAGCCCGCCATAGACTTCGTCGATGTCAAAGCCGAATACCCCCAGTGCAGCAGTCTTTTCGTGTAGCTCCCAGGGTGTTTCGCAGGCTTCGTCCCACTCGTCGGCATACGGACGAATTTCCCGCTCGATGAAATCTCTGACGGCATCCCGAAAGGCCTGGCGCTCTTCTGTTTCAAAAGGGTTTCTCATAGCGATACTCAAGACGGTTTCAGTGCAAAATGAACTTGACTCATTTATCCTGAACTGTTTTCATATGTCAAGATCAATCTGACGTGAAAGAACATGAATACTCGGGCAAAAGACAGCGCCTGCATACGGTCGGCTTCGAACCATTCTCAGAAGTCTGCAGCGAGATCGTTATCGCCGTCAGCGTCGATAACCAGCCAGTTGATTTACCAATTCCGGAATCGGTCCCGACACGCGGTTTCGCGGGACCACCGGAAGGCCCGCCAGCACCAGGCACACGCTTCACGAGGCGCATTTGAATAGTGATTTCGCTCACTGTGATCTCTTGGTCTTCTTTTTCTAATTCACATTAGCCGAATTTCTTACCGCAACACTTTTAAGGACAACAGCAGTAACTGATGAAAACAAAAATTACTGAGATGCTCGGTATCGAGCACCCAATCATTCAGGGTGGTATGCACTACGTAGCTTATGCAGAGCTAGTAGCAGCGGTGTCAAATGCCGGTGCACTTGGTGTGATAACCGCGCTGACGCAAGCAACGCCAGCAGACCTCGCGAACGAGATAGCCCGCTGTTCCAACATGACTGACAAACCGTTCGGCGTAAACCTGACGTTCCTGCCAGCGTTTGCGGAACCACCCTATGACGAATACATTGATGCGATCGCTGCTGGAGGTATCAGTGTCGTTGAAACGGCCGGCCGCAATCCTGCGAAATACCTCCCGCGGCTCAAAGACAAGGGCATTAAGGTAATCCACAAGTGCACGTCGGTTCGCCATGCACTCAAAGCGCAGTCTCTGGGTTGCGACGTGATCAGCGTCGACGGGTTCGAGTGTGCAGGACATCCGGGTGAGGATGACGTGCCAAACATGATTCTGTTGCCGCGTGCAGCGGATGAGTTGACCGTTCCTATTATAGCGTCTGGTGGAATGGCTGATGGCCGTAGCCTGGTTGCGTCACTCGCTCTCGGCGCTGAAGGCATCAACATGGGCACCCGGTTCATAGCCACCAAAGAAGCGCCTGTTCATGAAAACGTCAAACAGGCAATCCTAGATGCGACAGAACTGGACACGCGTCTGGTTATGCGGCCATTGAGAAACACAGAACGGGTGCTGCGAAACAAGGCTGTAGAGAAACTGCTCGAAATTGAGCGTGAAAAGGCACTCAGCGACGAGAAGATTGATATTGACGACGTTCGCCATCTGGTCACGGGCTCTGAGAATCGCCGTGTGTTGCAGGATGGTGAAATGGACGTTGGTGTGTGGAGCTGTGGCATGGTTGTCGGGTTGATTGACGACGTACCGACTTGCAAAGAACTTGTCGACCGAATTATGTCGGAGGCGGACGAAATCATTCAAAGCCGACTGCGTCAGATATCCACAGCTTAGGGGTGCGATGATATGTCACTGGATTTTGACAGCGCGCGGCAATACTCGCTCTGACCAGGCCAACTGTTAGAACAAATCGGGAAAGAAGGTAAAACATGAAATCACTTGAACTGACAATAGAAGACAACGTTGCCCACGTAATTTTGAATCGTCCTGAAGCACGTAACGCCATGGATGCGAACTTCTGGGTCGAGTTGCCTGAACTTTTTGGCGCGTTGTCGGAAAACTGTGACGTTCGAGCAATTGTTATGTCGGCAGCGGGCCCACATTTTTCCGCAGGTATGGATGTCAACTATCTCGCAGAAATCGGAGACTCTGAAGACAGCGACATCGGTCGCAGCGGCCTGCGCCTCCGGCAGATGATCCTCGACTTTCAGGCGTGCTTCGATACGATTGATCGCTGTCCGATCCCCGTCTTGTCAGCTGTTCACGGCGCATGCGTTGGCGGTGGCGTCGACTTGGTATGCGCCACTGACATACGCTATTGCACGGAAAATGCCTATTTCTGTATCCAAGAGATTAACATTGGGATGACAGCCGATGTCGGTACGCTACAACGGATGCCCAAACTGATTCCAAGCGGGCTGATGCACGAATTGGCATACACCGGCCGACGGTTGGATTCGGGCACAGCCCTAAATAGCGGATTCGTAACAAGGGTGTTTGCATCGCAGGATGAAATGGTTAAACAGGTCCTGCTTACCGCGAAGGAGATTGCTTGTAAGTCTCCGCTTGCCGTCTTAGGCAGCAAAGAAATGCTTCGTTACGCGCGTGATCATTCAACATCTGATGGATTGAATTATATTGCCACTTGGAATGCTTCAATGCTTCGAACCGAGGACCTGGCAGAAGGCATGCAAGCCGCTCGAGACAAACGGGCCCCGAACTTTCGCGGGCGGCTGCGGCGTCGGCCGCTTGGATAATTGATGTGCACAACAGCGTCTGCATCTGAACCCCGTTAGATCCGGGCAGCAAGTGTGATATTTGGTCGACCGACGGTTTGGTGTCGTGTGGAATCTGTCGGCGAAAATCAACAAGCGGCATGAGTAGATTCGCTGCGAACTCACTAGCTTCGCGCTCCCAAGGCGTTTCGCAGGCTTCGTCCCACTCGTCGGCGTAGGGGCGGATTTCCCGCTCGCTGAAATCTCTGCCGGTATCCCGAAAGACCTGGTGTTCTTCCATTTCAAAGGGGTTTCTCATGGCGACACTCAAGAAGGCTTCAGTGTAAAATGAACTTGACTCAGTTATCCTGAACTGTTTTCATATATCAAGGTCGATCTGACGCGGACGGACATGAGCACTCGGACAAATGACAGGGTCATCAGGGTAGGCGGCGCCTGCGGATTCTGGGGAGAGTCAACGTCGGCCACGTCGCAGTTGCTGGCCGGGGGAAACCTCGATTACATCGTTTACGACTACCTGGCCGAGATCACGATGTCGATTCTTGCCCGGGCGCGGGCCCGAAATCCCGAGCTGGGTTATGCCACGGATTTCGTCAGCGCCGTACTCGAGCCGAATCTTGAGGAAATCGCCAGACAGGGCGTCCGGATCATTTCCAATGCGGGCGGTGTCAATCCCCGCGCATGCGCGAAAGCGATATGCCGGCTGATCGAGGATGCGGGCCTGGATCTGACGGTGGCCGTCATCACCGGAGACGATCTTATCGGCCGCGCGGACGAGCTGTCCGCTCTGGCGCCTCCTGAAATGTTCTCCGGCCAGCCTTTCCCCCCCGTGAAATCCCTGTCCAGCATCAATGCGTATCTCGGCGCCTTTCCGATCGCCCGGGCCTTGGCACGGGGCGCGGATATCGTACTGACCGGCCGCGTGGTGGACAGCGCGGTGACGCTGGGCGCCTGCATTCACGAGTTTGCCTGGGGCAGGAGCGATCTCGACGAATTGGCCGGGGGAAGCCTGGCGGGACATATACTCGAATGCGGACCGCAGGCAACCGGCGGGAATTTCACGGATTGGGAGCAGGTGGCAAGCGGTTACTTCGACATCGGCTATCCGATCGCCGAAGTGGCGGCCGACGGCTCGTTCGTCTGTACCAAGCCGTCGGGCACGGGTGGAGCGGTAACATCGCATACCGTGGGAGAGCAGCTGGTCTACGAGATCGGTGATCCCCGGGGCTACGTCCTGCCCGACGTGGTTTGCGATTTCTCGGCAGTCACCCTGGAGCAGGAAGAAGAGGACCGGGTCCGGCTCAGCGGCGCAAAAGGGTCGCCTCCACCGGCAGAATACAAGATCAGCGCCACTTACGCCGACGGATTTCGCGGCGCGCAAACCCTGTTTTTCTACGGATTTGACGCCGACCGGAAGGCGCGGCGATTTGCCGAAGCTGCCCTGGAGCGGGCGCGGGACCGGCTGTCACGCAGCGGTTTGCCTGATTTCAGCGAAACCCGAGTGGAACTGATCGGCGATGAAAGTTATTACGGCAAACGCCGGGCGTTATCGGGTGCGCGCGAAGTCACAGTAACTATCGCTGCCCGTCATCCGGACAGCGCAGCGCTGGCCATCCTGTTCCGGGAAACCACCGGCCTGGCCCTGGGCGCCCCCCCGGGGCTGACAGGATTCGCCGGAGGGCGGCCGAAACCGTCACCGGTGGTGACGTTGTTTTCCTTCACGTTTCCCAAGGACGAAGTCGAGATCGCGGTGGAAATCGGCGATGACCAGTGGATGGCGCCGGATCCGCCACAAGATGAGGTTTACGACCCTGACGGGCAGAAACGGCCTGCACCGCCTCCCGTTCCCTCTACGGATGAAGACCGGGTCGAAGTTCCGCTGATTCGCCTGGCGTTGGGGCGCAGCGGCGACAAGGGCAACAAAGCGAATATCGGCATCATTGCCCGCAAACCCGAATACCTGCCCTGGATCTGGGCGGCTTTGACTGAACAGGCGGTGGCCGACGTGTTCGAGCATTTCCTGGAGGGCAGTGTCGAGCGCTACTACCTGCCGGGTTCACACTCGATCAATTTGCTGCTGCACGATGTGCTTGGCGGCGGCGGCATTGCCAGCCTGCACAACGACCCGCAGGGCAAAGGCTATGCCCAGATACTCCTCGCATATCCCATACCGGTGCCCTGCTCCCTGATGGAGGCGCTCTGATGGCAGTATTCCAGTCGCAATTGAATCCTGAGGGCGACACATTCCGGGCCAATCGTAACGACATGATGGCCCTGGTCGACGAGCTCCGGGAAATCGAATCGCGGGCAGCGCTCCTGTCCGAACGCCGCCGTCCACGCTTCGAGCAGCGCGGACAGCTGACACCACGTGACCGGCTGGCCCGCCTGCTCGATCCGGGCATGCCTTTCCAGGAGCTTTACAATCTCGCGAATTTCCTGGTCGACGACTCGGACCGCAAGACCAGCGTTCCAGGCGCCAGCATGATTACCGGCATCGGCTTCGTCAGTGGAGTGCGCTGCATGATTATGGTGGACGATAGTGGCATCAGCGCGGGCGCGATCAAGAAGAAATCCATCGACAAATTCCTTGGCGTACTCGATATCACCCTCCGGCAGAAGCTGCCGTTCATACACCTGGTCGAAAGCGCCGGAGCCAACCTGATGGATTACGAGGTGGAACTGTGGGCTGTTGGCGGCGGCATGTTTCACGGGCTGGCCCGTCTGAGCGCCGCTGGCATTCCGACCATCACGGTATTGCACGGGCCTTCCACGGCAGGCGGAGCCTATCAACCGGGCATGAGCGACTACGTGATTGGCGTGAAGAAAAACGGCATGGCGGCGTTGGCCGGTGCCGCACTGGTCTACGCGGCGACGGGTGAAAAGGCGGACCCGCAGGAGCTTGGCGGTTCGCAGATGCACGCAACGGTTTCCGGGTTGGTCGAATACCTGGCGGAGGACGATGCCGACGGCATCCTGATTGCTCGTGACCTCATGGATCGGCTGGATTGGAACCGCCGGTGCACGCCCCCAGCGCCTGTGGGTATCGAAGCGCCGCTGTTCGACCCGGAGCAGATTGCCGGCGTTGTTCCGGTCGATTACCGGAAACCCTATGATGTGCGCGAAGTCGTTGCACGTATTGTCGACGGCTCGGACTTTATCGACTTCAAGCCGGACTACGGTCCGTCGACGGTCTGCATGCAGTCTCGAATCTTCGGTCGGGCCTGCGGCATCATCGGCAACAACGGGCCGATCGACCCCAATGGTGCCACCAAGGCCACGCAGTTCCTCCAGCTTTGCGACCAAGCCGACATACCCATCATCTTCCTGAGCAACACCACCGGATTCATGGTCGGCACAGAATACGAGCATGCCGGGATGATCAAGCACGGCTCCAAGTTGATTCAGGCCGTCTCCAACGTCCGGGTTCCGAAAATCACGCTGTACATTGGCGCCAGCTTCGGCGCCGGCAACTACGGCATGGCGGGTTATGCCTATCAGCCGGAATTTCTTTTCGCCTGGCCCAGTGCGGTCACTGGTGTGATGGGAGGCGAGCAGGCGGCCGTGACCATGGACCATGTCGCACGGATGTCGGCCAAACGCAGGAAGGAGGACGTCGACGAAGAAATGCTGTCAGCGCAGAGACAGGCCATCGTGGAGCGCTTCGACGGACAATCGGACGCCTTCTATACCTCCGGACGCATACTGGACCATGGCGTCATCGATCCGCGCGACACGCGTCGCGTGTTGGGATTCGCACTGGAAACTATCCTCGAAGGCAGGGGCCGGAATTTGGCGCCCAACAGCTTCGGCGTTGCCCGGATGTGAGGTGAAACCATGAACGAAGCGGCCACAACAGCCGAGATCCTGCTGGAAAAGAAACCGGACTGGCTGACCATCCGCCTGAACCGGCCGGAGGCACGCAATGCGCTGAGCGTTACGATGATCGAAGCTCTGATCAGCGCGCTGCAGTCGGCCCGCGAAGACCGCGGTATTCGCGGCATCACGATTCGCGGTAACGGCGGCGTGTTCTGCGCGGGTGGCGATATCAAAGGCTTCAGGGCCGTGATCGAGGGCGATTCGCAGGATAAAGATGCTATTGCGGCCGCCAACCGTCGTGCCGGTGATCTGTTCGAGTTGATCGAAAGCATGCCTCAAATTGTCGTCATGTTGGTGGAGGGTGCCGCAATAGCGGGCGGCCTGGGGATGCTGTGCGCCGCCGATATCGTCGTTGTGACCCGCAATGCGAAATTCTCACTGACCGAAACGACGCTGGGTATCCCGCCTGCGCAGATCGCTCCCTTCGTCGCCCAGCGCATCGGCCTGGCAGCCGCCCGCTACATCATGCTGACCGCGGCGCGCTTCGACGGCCAGGTCGCTTTCAACCATGGCCTGGCGAATGTCATCACCGATGATGCGGCGGGCCTGGATGACGAGGAGGAGACCATTCGGCGGCAGGTGCGGCGCGGCGCGCCCGGAGCCAATGCGGCAACCAAGGCCATCCTGCTGGCCGCGGCCAGCCTGGATCGGGAGGCGATGAAACACTATGCCGGTGAACACTTCGCCCGGTGCATGCTCAGCGAGGAAGGCCGCGAGGGAATCGCCGCGTTTATTGAAAAGCGCAAGCCGCGGTGGGCGGATTGAGTAGGACATGGGCATGACCGACGACATGAAGAGAAATTTTAGCAGCATCCTGGTCGCCAACCGGGGAGAGATTGCCTGCCGGGTGCTGCACAGCGCCAGGGAGCTGGGTTATCGAACCATCGCGGTCCATTCCGAGGCGGATGAGGATGCGCCGCATGTGCACCTGGCCGACGAGGCAGTCTTGATCGGCCCGGCGCCGGCGAGCCAGTCTTACCTCGACATCGGAAAAATCATCGACGCTGCGGCCCGGACCGGTGCCGAGGCCATCCACCCAGGCTACGGGTTCTTGTCCGAGAATGCGGAATTCGCCCGAGCCTGTAGCGAGGCCGGCCTGGTGTTCATTGGTCCGCCTCCTTCCGCCATCGAGCTGATGGGTAACAAGGCGGCTGCCAAGCGCCGGATGATCGAAGCCGGCGTCCCCTGTGTTCCGGGTTACGAAGGCGAGGCACAGGAAGACAAGGTGCTCATCGAAGCGGCCGGACGAATCGGATACCCGGTGCTGGTCAAGGCCGCCGCCGGCGGCGGGGGCCGTGGCATGCGCCTGGTCAGGAGTGCGGAGGAGTTGCCTCAGGCCCTCGGCCAGGCCCGCTCGGAGGCCGTAAGCGCTTTCGGGTCCGGGGAACTGATCATCGAAAAAGCCATCGAACGCCCGCGCCATGTCGAAATCCAGGTGTTTGCCGACGAACACGGGAACGTGGTTCACCTGGGCGAGCGGGATTGCTCGATTCAACGCCGTTATCAGAAAGTGGTCGAGGAATCGCCGTGCCCGATCATGAACGAAGCGCTTCGCGCAAGGATGGGCGCCGCGGCTGTCGAAGCCGCCCGGAGCATCTCATACCGGGGCGCGGGCACCGTAGAATTTCTGCTGGACGAAAGCGGCGAATTCTACTTCCTGGAAATGAATACCCGCCTGCAGGTAGAGCACCCGGTCACCGAGATGGTGACCGGTCTCGACCTGGTGGCGCTGCAGATCGCGGTAGCGCAGGGAGAGCAATTGCCGTTCGGGCAGGAAGATGTCGAGCTGAGGGGCCATGCCATTGAAGTCCGCCTGTATGCGGAAGACCCTTCGCAGGACTTCATGCCCGGCACCGGGCGGATCGAATTGTGGCGTGCACCGTCCGGCCAGGGAATCCGGGTCGATGACGGTATCAGGACCGGGCTCGATGTTTCTCCTTTCTACGATGCCATGGTGGCGAAGATCGTGGCATGGGGCGAATCCCGCGAAACCGCCCGTCTACGCCTGCTTCGAGCACTGAACGAAACCGCCCTGTTCGGACCCGCTTCGAACCGGGACTTCCTGATCCGCATATTGCAGGAGGACGCCTTCATCGAAGGTTCCGCGACCACTGCCTTTATTGAAGAGACGGGGATCTCAAGGGGCGTTTCAGGCAAGGTACCGGCGTTCCACCGGCTGTCGGCAGCCGCCGTGCTGGATTACAGGGCGGCATGCCGACGGGCGTTTGCCGCCAGCGTCCAGGTTTCTTCCGAGTTACTCAACTGGAGCAGTTCCGCCGGCCAGGGCTCTCATTTTTGCGTTGCTGGTGACGGGCAGGACAAGACCCTTACCGTCAAAAGCCGCGGAGCGGAGTACGTCGTCAGTGACAGTCAATCGCAATGTGCCGTTGAAGTGCACCACGATGACGGCAGTAGTGCCGAAATTTCGATCGATGGGGCCAGCCACCGGGTGATTTATTGCAATCCCGCAATCGGAGAGACGTTTTTGAGCCTGGAGGGGTCGAGTGAGCGGTTCATCAACCAGCTCTCTTCCAGGGTGGGAGGAGACGAATCGGCGGGAAGCGGACATATCCTGGCGTCCATGCACGGTCAGGTGATGGAAATCTTCGTGTCCGAAGGGGAGACCGTGGTGAACGGCCAGCGGTTGTTGGTCCTCGAAGCGATGAAAATGCAGCAAGAGATCCTGGCAGGCGTTGACGGCGTCGTGAAATCAGTGAATGCCCGGCCGGGAGAGCAGGTAGTCGCTAACCAATTGATCATGGAAATCGAATGCGGAGAGGATTAGGAAATGTTCAACCAGGTTATCGATTTTCGCGACGAAAGCAGGGCATTGTACGAGTTGCTTCGGCCCCTGGATGCTAAAGCGTTCGGCAGTAAGACGCAGTTCAAGCAGTGGACGTTCAACGACATTATCGGTCACCTGCATATGTGGAACTGGGCGGCCGACCTGAGCCTGAACGACGAGGCGGCTTTCCAGGTTTTCATCAGCCGGGTCTTCCGCCACCTGGCCGGCGACAGTCTGAGGCAATTCGAGGCGCAATGGCTGGCAGGGCTCGACGGGCCGAAGCTCCTGGAAACCTGGTATGACTTCGTCATCAAGATGTCGGAACGTTTCAGTGCGGCCGATCCCAGCCAGCGGGTCAAGTGGGCCGGCCCGGACATGAGCGTTCGCTCGAGCATCACAGCGCGCCTGATGGAGACCTGGGCGCATGGCCAGGCGATCTACGATGCGCTGGGCGTGGAGCGCAGGGACAAAGACCGAATCCGGAATATCGCCATCCTGGGAGTGAAGACCTTCGGCTGGACTTTCCGGAACCGCGGGCTCGACGTTCCCGCGGAGGTTCCTTACGTCAAGCTGACGGCTCCTTCCGGTGAAACCTGGGAATGGAACGACCCGGGCGCGTCCAGCCGCGTTGAAGGCCCCGCGACGGCTTTCTGCCAGGTGGTGACACAATCCCGGAACGTCGCCGACACGGAACTGCAGGTGGAAGGCGATACCGCAAAACAGTGGATGTCCATCGCGCAATGTTTCGCCGGCCCTCCCGAACAACCGCCGCTGCCTGGTACGCGGTTCAGTTCTTGACTTAAGCTCATTCCGAAGAAGCTAGGCAGCCGGGCAGACAATACAATTTCCGGATCGACCATGCGCGTCATCTTCGCGCAGGTTACTTTTAAATCACGTTTTTGTACGTGCCAACACGAAGGGCTGCTGGCACATCCGTGCACAGCCGGAGGCCGAAATATAGATGAATCAGGAAGTTGTCATTGGTGGAGTTGGCATGGTGCCGTTCCGTAAGCCCGGCGAGTCCGAAACCTATGACCTCATGGGGGCTGCGGCAGCCCTCAATGCTCTGCGCGACGCCGGAATCACTTATGCCGCCGTGGAACAAGCCTTTGTCGGCTACGTCTACGGCGACAGTTGCGCTGGCCAGGCGGCACTGTATCACCTGGACATCAACGGCATTCCGATTTTCAACGTCAACAACAACTGCGCCAGCGGGTCGTCAGCTTTCGCACTGGCGACACAGGCGGTGGAATCCGGCGCGGTAGAATGCGCTCTGGCGTTGGGATTCGAACAGATGGAGCCCGGCGCGGTCGACATGGTTTTTCCTGACCGGCCCAGCCCGGTTGCACGCCACGAGGAAGCCGTTGCGCGCCTGATGGACCTGACACCCGAGGAACAGGCCGTGCCGCCTGCCTTGTGCATGTTCGCGGCGCAGGTGGACGCCTTGCTGGATGCCGGTGTCACGGAGCAGACGATGGCGGCAGTTTCCGTCAAGGCACGCCGCCACGCCCGCGACAATCCCAATGCCATCTACCGCGACCCGATCAGCATTGAAGAGGTAATGGAAATGCCCCCCCTGTTCCGGCGCCTCAAAAAGCTCTACGCGTGTCCACCTAGTTGTGGTGCAGCGGCCGTGCTGGTATGCAGCCCGGACTTTGCGCGCAGCCATGGTATCCGCGCCGACGTCACGCTCGTGGGCAAGGGCTGGGGCAGCGATCGCGGCAGCTATTTCCGCGGCACCGTCCAGGATGTGATGTTCCAGGCCCTGAGCCGTGACGCAGCATCGGCTGCCTACGAGGACGCCGGCCTGGGACCCGAAGATCTGGACGTTGTGGAATTGCACGACTGTTTCGCCAGCAACGAACTGGCCACCTACGCGGCGCTCGGTCTGTGCGCCGAAGAAGATCTCAACGACTTCGTGACCCGGGAAGCCAATACCTATGGCGGTGATGTCGTCGTCAATCCGTCCGGCGGTCTACTGGCCAAGGGCCATCCGCTCGGCGCAACGGGACTGGCGCAGATTGCGGAACTGACCTGGCAACTGCGCGGAGAAGCTGGCAGCCGCCAGGTTGAGGGCGCTCGCATCGCCTTGCAGCACAACGGCGGACTTGGCAGCGCCGGCTTCGTGCACATCTTCAAGAAAGACTAAACAGGTTCAACAAGAAGCGAGGACAAATCATGACTACGAAACCACTTACCCAGTATGACCACCCCGCAGCCTGGACCGCGGAAGAACTGGTGGCACAGTCTGACAAATGGATGTACGAGTTGACCGAGGCAGATCTGGCAGAGCTGGACGCAGCCTTTCAGCAAATCAGATCAAAGGGACTGGTGGCTCCCTTTTTCGGCAAAGACGATTTTCCCATCCCCAGACTGGCAGCCACGATCGAGGAACATAGAAAAGAGCTTGAATTCGGCATCGGCATTTTCAACATCGTGGGTTTCCCGATAGAGAAGTACACAAAAGACGAAACAAGCGCCATCTTCTGGGGCATCGGCAGTCATATTGGCAAAGCCTGGCCGCAAAATGCAGTTGGTCAACTGATCAGTGACATTCGGGACACGGGCGCTGACATGGCGAATCCCGGGATCCGCGGTTACCAGACCAATATCGAAATGGATCTGCACACAGATGGCGGCGACATTCTGGGCCTTGTGTGCCTGAAAAAGGCGAAGGAAGGCGGCGAGAACCAGATCGTCAGCGCGGTCGCTGTGCTAAACAAGCTGATCGAGATCGACCCGGATGCCGCAGAACACCTGCTGAACACCAACTTCTACCTGGACTGGCGCAGTGAGGAAGGCCAGGATGAGAAACCCTACTACACCGCGAAGCTCTATACCGAGACTCCGAGAGGAGTGACCTGCCTGGCAATTCTCCCCTACGTACACAGCGCCCAGCAGCGATTCGAGGAAATACCACGACTGACCGAGAAAGACCTTGCTGCCCTGGAGGCCTACGATAAGGCGAAATGGGATGAATCGCTGGTTGTGCGAGTGCTGCAGGAGCCGGGCAATCTATTGTTCCTTAACAACCATTACCTCGTCCACGCGCGTAGCTCATACGTGGATCACGAGGAGCCTGGCGAGAAGCGTCATCTGCGTCGCCTGTGGCTCGAGAGCGAAGCCTGGGGTGACGCGCGCCCGGCCGCCATGACCACCATTTTCGAGAAGGTGTTCAAGCACTGGAATACCGGAGTCGGTATCGAGATGTGGGATAACGAGTAGTCGTCACCTGGAAAACACAATGCTTAGAGAATTTCTCACCCAATACGTCGCGCTATTCATCATCCTTTTCCTGGTCACGGCCATGTTCAGCCTCGGCCTGGACCTGACGGTCCGGCAGATCATCGAACCCCTGAAAAACAAGCGGCTGGTGTTGACGTCGATGCTGACAAACACCATCGCGGTTCCGCTGCTGGCATTTGCGCTGACCAGTGTCATTCCGATGCATGAAGGTTTCAGGACCGGAATTATTCTCTATGCCCTTGCAGCAGGGACTGAGGGCGGCCCCAAGTTCGTCCAGATCGTAAAAGGTAACGCGGCGTTTGCGCTGGGGTTGCTAGCGCTGCTGTTGACGTTCACGGTGATCTGCCTGCCAGTGGTGCTCTCCCTGGCCGTGGATGTTCTGCATTTTTCGCGAAGCGAACTTGTCCTGAAACTCCTGGTGGTGGTCGCCCTTCCGATCGGCCTGGGCTTGTTGCTTAGAGCCAAGGCAAAGTCCGTCGCGGACAAGCTTTATCCTGTAATGCACCGTTTGTCGATGATCCTCCTGTGGACGGCGTTCTTCGTCCTGATTTACGTCTACTACGGGGACATCATCGCGCTGCAGGGCGGCGCCATAATGGCAGGCCTGGCGTTTTTCGTACTGGCGTTCCTGGCAGGCTATCTTTCGGGAGGCGCGGATTGGCAAAACCGGCGGGCGCTGGGCATCATGACTTTTGCCCGCAACGGCAGTATCGCGATGATGATCGCCAGAGACGTTTTCACGGATGAACCCAAGGTGCTGGTGATGGCCACCGTGATGGCCGCCGCTTCGGTCATTGGCGCCGTTCTGATCGTTGTGTTGATGGGCCGTTCCGTTCCCGAATCGGCCTGATCCGGCAACAGAACGCGCTACGCGCCAGCGCCCTGCCCGCCCGCCCTTTCCCTGCAGGCGTTACGAACCGTGCGCCGCAGCACCTTGCCGACGGGACTCAGGGGCAATTCCGATGCAATATTGATGGAGGCAGGCCTGTCGTTGGCCACGAGCCTTTCTGCCAGGAATTCACGCAGCTCGTCCAGGTCGATATTTTCAGTGCTGCGCAGGACGACTTCGGCATGAACTGCCTCGCCACAACCGGGGTCGGGGATTCCCACGGCCACGGCAATCATGACCGACGGATGCGCCATGATGGCGGCTTCGACTGTGTTCGGATAGACATTGCAGTCGTTGCACACGATGGTGTCCTTGATCCGGTCCAGCACGTACAGAAAACCATTACTATCGATACGCCCCATGTCGCCTGACTTCCAGAAACCGTTGCAGAACTCGGCCTCGGTCTTTTCCGGATTTTTCAGATAGCCCATGCAGATGGCGCGCGAACGCATCCAGATCTCACCATCCTGTCCGTCCGGCACCGGTTTTCCGTCCTCGCCCATGATGAGCAGTTCAACGCCCGGAAGCACGCGGCCCGCCGAGGAAAAATGAGTCTCGTCACCGGACTCGTCGGGCAGGTGCTCGGCTGTGCTGAGCACACTGGCTGCGCCGGGATGCTCGGAACTGCCGTAAATCTGGACGAAAATGTCACCGAAACGCTGGCGCAACTGCTTGAGCCGGGTCGGGCTGATCGGGGAGGCCCCGTAATACAGGGTCTGCAGGGACGACAGGTCGGCTTCCGCCGCTTCGGGAGCCACCAGCAGCCGGTACAGCATCGACGGAACCATCAATGAAGCCGTGATTTTTTCCTGCTCGACGGTCCGGCACCAGGTCTGCAGCGTGCGGTCGTTCATCGTCACATTGCAGCCGCCTTTGAACAGGGTCGGGAAAAATACGATCCCGGCCGCGTGGCTGATCAAGCCAAAGTACAGCAGGCGGACACTGCGTGAAGGCACGGGATCGGCCATCGCAAAATGCAGGTCCCGCGAGGCCATCCAGTTGTCGGTGTTGTACATGACGGCCTTGGGCGCGCCGGTGGTGCCACCCGTAAATCGCAATATCAGGCAGTCTTCACGGTCATCGTTGACCACGTGCGGATTTTCTTCGCTGACCCCTTCCAGCAGGTCCCAGAAATACAATACCTCCGGGTATTCCTCACCCGGGGGATCCATGCTGACAACCGTGGCGCCATTTTCCTTGAAAAGCAGGTAGTGCGTGGGCAGCAGTTCGACCTCGGTGAAAATGACCTTGGGATTTAGGAGCTCGATCTGGTTCCTTTGGGTTTCCAGGCTATCGGTCGTGTTGGTAAAGCAGGCGCAGGCTTCGCCCTTGAGGGCCGTGAAAAAGCTCAGGATGGAGAGGTTGTCGTTGTTCAGGATGTTGAGCCAGACGTCCCCGCGGCGCAACCGGAGCCGGTCGCGCATCATGTTGACGATGCGATTGGTCAGCCGGTGGTATTCGACAAAACTGTAGCGGCGGTCACGCTCGACATTCACCACGCACTCGGCGTCGCCGTAGGATTTCGCCAGGTTCTCACTGACAATCGAAAAATCAATCTGCATGTGGTTCAGCCTTCATCGGCTCAGCACCTGATCCCATTATTGTGTTTTGCCCGGTCCCGTCTGCATCAGGGCTTCGATCGCGGCGTCACGATCCAGCGCCGGCCGCACGGACGGCGACCAGGCCGCAACCCGGTGCAGTTCCCGCACGTTGTCGCCCAGATCGGCCGTGACGCCGTAGTGCAACGTGCCGAAATTGTCCCAGATCGCCACGTCGCCGGGACGCCACTGGTGCCGCACCTGCAATTCCGGGGTTCTGGGAAGTTCATTGGCGATTTTGAGGACCAGTTCGCTGAAGTCCGCGGTGAAGCCGTTCACCCGCTTGACGTAACCGTTGCCGATGAACAAGCACAGCCGCCCGGTAACGGGGTGATTGATCACGGCGGGGTGGGTATTGACCTCGCCCAGCTTGACCAGTTTTTCGACAGCTGTCGTAGCATCGCCTATGTCATGGCGCAGGGCAAAGTACACGGTGTCGTGATCAACATCGATATTGAGAAACAGCAGTTTCAGCGCGTAGGGAAGGCGGTCGTAAGCCGCCGTGGCGCTGGCCCACATCGTATCCGCACCGAACGGTACTTCCTTGGCCTGCAACACCGCCGCGATGTTCGGATTCTTGCGCGCAGTCACGTCGTGGTGCCAGATATCGGTGGTGGTTTTGGCCTTGTCCGACTGGTATTTCTTGATGACCACGACTTCCGGGTGGCCTTCGTCTTCCAGGGTGGGCGCAAATGAGTGATGCTCCAGTTCTTGCCCGAAACACAGCGCCAGATTTTTCTGCTGCTCCGGAGTCAGGTGCTGATCGCGGGCGAATAAAACGCCGTAATGCCACAACGCGGTGCGTAGTTCGGCAGCCATGCCGTCACTGACTTCCGACAGGTGAATACCCTCGATCGTGCCGCCAAGGGTCGGCGAAGCAGGGGTCACCTTGAAGTGCTTGAATTCGGGCTTGTCCATCGTCGATTGCTCCAATAGCTAGTTCTGGGACGGGGGTTTCCCTTATAGACCCTAACCCTTCCCGCCACCGAGGACTTGGTATTGCTGGAAGAAGAGTTGTCCATTGAACGTGCATGCCGGGAAGTCTGCCCCCCCGACTAGGGGGGCTGCCAGCACGGAAAGAAGCACTAAGCTGGCAGCATCCGCCTCAATCCGGACTACCATCCTCACAAGACCGAGGTTAATAACCAATGGAACTCAAAACAGAATTAAGCCTGCCAGCCGCCGGGCTGACGGGATTCGAGCCGCCGCTCACGGAACTCGAGGTCAGCGTACAGGAGACCGTGCATCGTTTCGCCCGGGATGTGCTGCGCCCTATCGGCAGGGAACTCGATCGCATGAGTCCGGAGGACGCTATCGCTCCGGATTCACCGTATTACACCGTATTGGCCAAAGCCGCCGAGCTGGGGATGGACCCGTCGTTTTTCGAAGAGCTCGAGCCGGAAGTGGCCGTCCGGCTGGAATCCATCGTCGGCGAAGAGCTGGGCTGGGGTGACCCTGGCCTTGCCGTATCGATGAGCGTGGCGGGCTTTCCCATGATGATGGCCCAGGCGGCCGGCAACCAGGAATTGATAGACTTGTGCACAGGCAAAATTGGTTGCTGGATGCTCACGCAGCCGGACCGCGGTTCGGATGTGGGCACCATGTATGCAGACGAATGGCCGGCGGGTGCGCCCGGCAACAAAGGCAATCTCACGGCCGTTGTTTCAGGGGACGAGATCGTAATCGACGGCCAGTGTGCCGCCTGGGTTAGCAACGGAGCTGTGGCGCAGGTGGCGCTTTGCTACATTGCCGCCGACTACGGCAACGGTTACCTCCGTGATGATCAGATCCCCAACGGCCTGGCCGCTATCGTACCTCTCGATCTACCCGGTGTTTCGCGCGGCGCGCCATTGGACAAGGCCGGCCAGCGCCCACTGCCCCAGGGTGAGGTTTACTTCGACAACGTGCGCATTCCGCGCCGTTTCGCCATAGCCGAACAGGACGGTTACTACGGCAACCTTAGCTCGGCCTGGTCCTATGGGGGAACCCTCATGTGCCAGGTCTTCACCGGCGTCGCCCGCTCCGCTTTCGAACTGGCACTGGCCTATGCGCACGAGCGAAAGCAAGGCGGCGTAAAGCTCATCGAACATCAACTGACCCGCTACCGCCTTGGCGAAATGGGGCGGCGCGTGGAAATGGCGCGTGCTATGGCACGCCGCAGCCTCGCTTATGCGCGGACCTCTCCCCAGACACACGCCTACGTCACGGCGCAGGGCAAGGTCAACGTCACCGAGCAGGCCATGAAGGTTGTTCGCGAATCGTTCCAGATGTTCGGCGGCAACGCCACGTCCCGCGAATACCCGATCGAGAAGATCTTCCGGGACACGTGCTCCGCATTGATCGAGGACGGCGAGAATTACGTCCTATCCCTGCGAATGGGCGGGCTCCTGTCACAACTGTACGAAACCGGCTGGACGCAAAACTGACCCCGCCGTACTGAAAATTAAAGGAAACGAGAAATGGCAAATTATCCTGTAGTGGTTTACGGCGCCAGTGGCTATACCGGCATGCTGACAATTGACTGGCTGATCGACCAGAACATCCCGTTCAAGGCAGTTGGCCGTGACGCCGCGCACATCAAGAAAATGATGGGGGAACGCGTTGTCCGTCTCGAATCGGCGCGTTACGAAATCGTCGAAGTCGAGCACGATGTCGATGCGTTGGCCAAGGCATTCAAAGGCTCGAAAGTCGTTTGTAACACGGTCGGGCCCTTCATCAAGTACGGACTGACCACCGTCGAGGCGGCTTTGAAAGCCGGCTGCCACTACATCGACACGAGCGGTGAACAGGGCCACGTAAGAAACGTGCGCGAACAATTCGGGGAACTCTACCGCCAGGCCGGCTTGCTGGTTGCGCCCTCCGTCGCCTACATGTTCACCTTCGCTGAGATGGCTGCCGAGCTGGCGTTGGAAACGCAGGGCGTCGACGTACTGGAAACAGGAACCATCTGCCGTTTCCCGCGCACCGGTGAGTCCGGAGTGACGGTTGGATCAACAGCAACGATGATGGAGATGTTCCGCTCACCGGCCACCTACCTGTGGGAAAACGAACTTGTCGATTATTCGCCAACGGATTCTTTCAATATTTGTGCGCCCGACTACTTACAGCCGATATTCGCCCTGCCCTGGAGCGGCACATCGCTGCCCCTCTTTTATCAGCAGGACCCCCGGGTACGCAGCTGCATCTCCGCCGTCGGGTTCTACGACACCGACGTCATGAAAACCGTGTACGCGCTTGGCCAGCAGTGGGACGCCGAATACAAGGACCTGCCGGTCGAGGAACAGGACGCCATACTGAAGGGCATACAAGACTCGACCACGCCTAGCATGCCGCCAAGAGAGCGTACAACGGTGCAACGCACTACAGACTTCGCAATCGGGCGCGGCCATACGGTTGCGGTACGAGCGACTGTTCACGGCCTGATGCCGTACATTTCGACCGGCGCAGTCCAGACGGCAGCCGTAATGAAGCTGCTCGACAACGACATTGCGCAAGCTGGTTTTTCCTCAGCCTGCAAGGCCTTTGGACACCACTACCTGCTCGGCTTCCTCGAACAGCGCGGGCTTGCGCGGGCCAAGGTCATTGAGCTATAAGCTGTAAACAGGAGAACAAAACGCCATCAGCAATACCTTGAAGGCAGTCATCGCGCTGGGCACGTCGCTTGTCCGCCTTGGGCGCGGTGCTGTAGCGACCGGGAACCGTGGCGAACCGTCGAAAATCCTCGAACTGTACGATTGTGAAAATGATCCGGAGTGCCGGCCGGTCCGCGAGGCGCTGACCATGCTGGACCTCGAAGTCATGGTCTACCCTGTGCCAAGGAATGGGAAGCGCTTTCGACGACGACTAACAGAAATGAGCGACTCAGACCAGGTACCGTTCCTGCACGATCCAAACACGGGCGAACGCCTGCAGGGCGCAGAAGTCATCGTCGATTACCTGTATAGCCAATTCGCACGCGAGGGTGAGAAAGCCCCGATGAAATTGTTAGCGCTTGCAATCGTTGCCAGCACCCTGCGCGGAAGCAAGGGAAGAAACGCCCGGCCCAGCGAAGCCCCGGAGCAGCCGCTCGAGCTTTACTCTTTCGAGGCCAGCCCTTATGCCCGGCTCGTCAGGGAAACACTGTGTGAACGGGAGGTTCCCTACCTGCTGCACAACGTCGGCAAAGGCCCGGGCAAGATGGTGGAGTATCTGCCGCCAGTGCTGCGGGAAAACAGGATCAAGGACTATCTGCCAGACACGGAAAACCGCCGCAAGCTGGTAGCCAGGGGCGGTCACATGATGGTGCCCTACCTCGTGGATCCGAACACCGGGGCCGCCATGTACGAGTCCGCCGACATCCAGACCTACCTGCTGACAACCTACGGCGCATAGCTCCCTCCCCAAAACAAAAAAGACGGGCCTCTCAACGAGGCCCGTCTGCGTTCTACGCTAATAAGTAGCTGCAGCGCTTATCAGAAGTTATAGCGTAACTGCATGCCCCAGACCAGCGGCTCTTCGATCCATCCGCCGTAAATTCCGGCGCTGAGAGGTGCATCAATGATGGCGCTGTAGCTCGTTTCATCGGTCAGATTGCGCCCGTACAGGGAGATATTCCAGCGACCGTCGGCAGCGCCGATTGTCGCGTTGGCGTTGACCTTGAAGTAGCTGTCCTGCAACACGTTCGGGTCGAGATCACCGTCGAGGTACATCTCGTCCTTGTAAACGCCGTCTGCTCGCAACCGCAACACCAGGTTGGATCCCAGTGATCGCTCGTAGGCGATATACACGTTGCCGCTCAACTCCGGCGCGAACGGTGCCTGTTGTCCGCTCAGGTCCTGCTGGCAATCATCATCTGGGTCAGTCGCGGCAATCTGGTACACCGTACAGGGGGCGTTGCTATAATCGTCGAACTCGCTGTCGAGGTACATGATGGATCCGCCAACTTCGACAGCCTCGGTCAGGGCCATCTGAGTCTCGAGCTCCACACCTCTGCTGGTTAGTTTCGCCGCATTGCCGACCCGGAAGCCAACCCCCACGAAGGACGTGACCTGCAGGTCATCAATGGCGGTCTGGAACAGGGTCAGGCTGGTTCGTGCGCGGCCGTCCCAGTGCGTGCTCTTGAGGCCCAGTTCCCACGCTGTGGCGGTTTCTTCATCGAACTCGGTACCTTCCCCTGGCGATCCATCCATGTTGGCACTGTCAGGAGCAGTGTTGAAGCCGCCGGACTTGTAGCCCTCGACATAAGAGAGGTACACCATGGTGTCGTCGTTCGCATCCCAGCGCAGGCGTAGCGAAGGATCGAAATGCGATTCCGAGCGCTTCATGTTCTGATCATGGGCCCAGGTGCCGAAGGCCGGCCCCCAGATAAATTGCACCAGTGCGCTGTTCAGCGGATCCAGGTTTCCGGTAAAACTGCCATCCGGGTTTTGTGACAATACGTCGTTCCCCGGGGCACCTGCACCGATGGCGTTATATTTGTGCACTTCCTTGGTGTCATCGGCATAGCGCCCACCGATATCAATGGCGAAGGTATCGGTTAGGTCAAAGCTGATTTCGCCAAAGACAGAGAGGCTTGTATTGTCAAAGTCATTGCCCGGCATACGGGCGATTGATAATTGCTCCGCGGGGACAAAATTCGCGTAAACCGGACTCAGCGAAGTTAGCACCCCTGCGTTCCACACGCTGTTGATGCCGAGCGCCGACAGCGGTACGTCTGGAAACGCCGGGTTCAGCGAACTGGCCGACAGTTGACCGAAGACTCCGCCAAGCGAACCGTCTATGAAGGTATGTTGCCCGACGAATATGTCCTGTTCCTCGTAGTAGACACCAGCGATGAAATTGAAACGGCCATCAAAATCGCTCGTCAGTCGAACTTCCTGACTCAGCATTTCACTGGTCTCATCCTCGAAAACTGACGCCACATTTGCGCCATGGAAGTCGACATCGTGATCCTGGTATAACGAGAAGTCCGAATATCCGGTCAATGCGGTCAGTTGATAGTCCTCGTTGATATCCCAGACGACACGCAACGACGCGCTGGTCGACTCTGTGTCCTCGGTATCCGTCCCACCCGGAAAATAGGATGAGTTCCCTAACCAGGAATCATAGGAGTGATTTCCGCTCGAAGGCTGGTAGCCCGGTACAGCAATTGCCGCGATTGTGCCTATCACGTTGAATAGTGACAGGTTGTTCGTGCCCGTCATAACCCCCTGCAGCAGGCTGAGGTCGACCACCGGGTTAGTCATCTCCTTGCCATCGGACTGCATGTCGATGCTGCTGATTTTGCCGGTAATGGAGACTGTGTCAGAGGGTTCCCAGACCATCGTCAGACGCACCATGGTGTCTTCCTTTGCCTGCTCCTCGCCACGCAACTGGTTATCCACATAGCCGTCGGAATCCTGGTAACGAAACGCCAGCCGTGCCGCGAAAGTCTCACTCAGGGTGCCGGACAACACCGCGGTGCCGCGGGAGGTGCCCTGGTCCGGTTCGTAGTCGAGCCAGACCGAGCCGTTGAACTCGTCGCCGACCACCGGGTTCGCGGTCTCCATCTTGATGGCTCCGGCGATGGTGTTTTTGCCGAACATCGTGGATTGGGGCCCGCGCAAAAATTCGATCCGTTCCACATCCACCATTGATTGGGTGAACTGGCGGCTGCGCACCTGGTAAACGCCGTCCACGAACAAACCAACAGACTGCTCGAAGCCCTTGTTGATGCCGGACCCGATGCCGCGGATGTAGATGCCGCTGGTCTGTAACGTGCGGCCGATCTGCACACCCGGGACCTGGGCACTCAACTGCTCAAGGTTGGTGATGCCGGACTGGTCTAACTTCTCTCCCATGACCGCGGTGAGCGCCACCGGCGCATCCATCAGGCCTTCTTCGCGCTTACGGGCCGTAACCATGATTTCATCGAGCGTCTGTGCCTGTACCATGGCGATATCGCCGGCAATAAATCCGATGGCCATCAGGACCACCGGGAGTATCTTTAACCTGAATTTTGCTTTCACTGTGTTATCGTCCCCATGTTCATATCGTTGATTTCAAACAAGAAAGATCCTTCAATCAGTATCCCGCACATTGCCATATCAGCACGCTGTCGTACCAGCCGGCAGCGGGTATGCGAAGACCGACCTTGTCCTTCTACACTGCGTCGAATACACAGGTTCCACTCCAGAAGCGATTACTGATTGACCTACAGTATTTGATCGCCTGCATCCCCCGCGCCCCCCAGCACGGGGGGTATCCGGTCAGATTCGCGGGCTAGGCTGTATCTGGCGGCAACTCACCGGCGGCGATGAGTCCTTCCCGCATCGCGGCGGCGAATGGCTCAACACGGTCACGGAAGAGCTCATCCAGCGGAGTGCCCTGGAATTCCGGCAGGAACGTCTTGTTCCAGTTACCACCGACCAGGGGCATGCCGGCTGGCGTCTCGGACAGGACCAGACCAATGTCCAACAGCAACCTGATGGGCCCCGGCGGTGTTGCCGCGTAGGCTTCCCGATATTGTTCCAGGTCCCAGTACACTCTCTCTACTCTTCGACCCAGTACACTCTCGCGAGCTTCCAGCAATTCGTTCCAGGAACAATAGGCAGTTGCCGCGACCGGGCAAATCGCGTTACGCGATGCCGGGTGGGCCAGTACATGGGGAATGATGCGCCCCACGTCCGGGCCGGTGGACCACGCCAGTGGTTCGTCGGGATCGCCCGGCACCATGACGGGCTCAATCATGTAGTACTCGGGCCAGGCACCGGCGGGAATAATCGTAAAGTCGAGTCCGGCTAACTCGATGACCCTGCGGATAAAGGCTTTTTGCCTGGCCATCATCGTGTGGGAAGTCCTTACCTGCATAAACTGCTCGAACTCGTAGAGTCCACCGAACTCTGACGGAACGAAGCGCTCTACACCGGCGTCTTTTGCCGCGAAGATCAGGGGGTACTGCGATTCGGTGGCATAAAGCGGCACACATGAAACCACGTAATCTGTGCCCTCGAGCGCGGGAACAAGCTCTTCGACAAGAGTGGCGTCGACCTTGTTGATCGCGGCGCCCTTGCTTTCCCACTCATCGTATTGACTCTGCTTTGCATCTGCGCTTTGAGTTATGCCGGACGAAGAGCGCTCTTGCTGACCGGGTTTGCGCGCGAGAACGCGGACGTCAAAGAGCTCGTGATTGATAAACTCGTTAACGCAAGCGGTGCCGGCTGTTCCCGTGGCACCAAATACGGTTACGGTCTTTTTACTCATGGAATTGCTCCTGTTAACGGCTTGTTGCCTTTAGGTACCTGAAGAAAAGCGCGGCAAAAACCACATCGCCAAGCGTCAGGCCGGCCAGGTTGAAATTGACATCCCCTACGAAGAAATAATGGCCAAACGCAATTGCCACCACGCCGATCTTGCCTATCAGTCCCAAAATGACGACGCCGCGATACCCTGTCGGATCGCCGGGAACCATCCAGTAACCGAATCCGAATATGAAAATGGCCAGGAGTGCGATCTGGCCAAACGGGTCACCGCCGACTGCATGAGACAAGTTGAGCGCCGCGGCGAGCCCCAACGGCTCAATGAACAGGAGGCAGGCGGCCCAGTTGAAAATGGCGGCTGCGGAGAAAAGGGCTTTTGTTTGTCGATCGGTCACGGTAGTACCTCCGTATTGTCCGGGGGGCAGTCTGGAGCCGTGGGTCAGGCACTTCGCCCCCCAAAACGGGGGGTATTCAGCTTGCCTGGTCGAGTATCCCCAGCATGCGCGCCCGAGCGACCAGATGCTTGCGTGTGCCGGCGTGAAGCTTGCCGAACAGGTTTTTCAGGTGCCACTTGACGGTTTCGTCGCCGATCCCAATCGCCTGCGCAATCTGCTTGTTCGACATGTTGCCGGACAGTAGTTGCAGCACTTCGCATTCCTTTGGTGTTAACAAGGCGCTGGGATTGACACGCACCTGCGCGGGCCTGGCCTTCGGCTGGGCCGTATCCTGACTGTCCAATGCGTCCGCATGCGCGACCGCCTCCGGACGGCGCAATCCCAAAAGTCGCACCCAGTCGACCAGGTCCGGATGCGTGTCGACCAAAATTCGTTCCTGCCCCAGCGATTCCGCCATTTCCACCGACTCGCGCAGCAAGTCTTCACCGTTCTGGCCGGTGCGCTTCAGAGCCAGCGCGCTCAGCAGCTTGATACGAAGGCTATCCTGGCCCCGGCGTAACTTCAAAGCGATCGGGCCGGCCGGCTTCAGCGCTTCGAGCACGCCCGGCCAGTCTTCTTCCACCGCTGCCACATAAGCGTGTGCGACGCTGACCTGCACACGTAACAATGGCAGCAGAACCTCCCCCGGGCAATTGGGCGTCTCGTCAAGCAGGGTTTGCAGGCGCACCGCCAGGTCGGAACAGGCGTCCCGGTGCGAGCGCAGGGACTGCATGCGGATTTGCTCGCCAAGCGAGGCGAGACACAAGCGCGGCAGGCTGCGCGCCTCGCCGACCGCATACAGGTATTCGAGCAAGTCCCAGGCGCGGGGCTCCAGGCCCTCGGCCGTCGCCAGGCGCGCGGCGGCAACGTATCCCATGGCGATGGCATCCGGCGCTGTTCGGCGAACCAGCACATCCAGCCGGTTGGCAAGTAGCGCCGCCGCTTCATTACTTTGGTCGCGATCCCACAGTATGGAAGCCAGCGCCGCGGCCAGCATTACGGCCACCGGGCCGCGTCGGCCGGTCTCGGACTCGGCACGATCGAGGGAGGAGCGCAGTACTTCCTCGGCGAGAATCGCTTGTCCTTCCCAAAGATAGCTGTAGCCGACGATCCAGTCAGACCAGCCATGGGCATAGGCGCCCCCGTCGCGCATCACACTCTCCGGCAACTGCTGGATCGCGTAGCGTGCCTGCTCCGGTGCTCCGCCAAACAAGGCAAGCACGGACCGTACGTTCATTCCCACGACCCGCTGCAGCGCCGAACCCTTGCTGGTCCAATCGACCCAGGGTGCAAAGTAGCGCTCCACCGAGTCCATATCGTCCATGAAAAACGCCGCACAGGCACAGATCGCGGCGCTTTCGTATCGGACGCCCTTGTCGGCCTCTTTGTCGCTCATTAGGGGCTCGATCAGTCCTGCCGTTTCTGCGTGCCGTTCACTCTGTGCAAAGACCCAGCCAACAGCCAGGCGCAATGCGGGTCGCCTCTCCATTGCCGCCGGGGATATGCGTTCGATCCAGTCCTTTATCCTGGACACCTGCCCGCTAATCACTATTTCATACAGGCAACGGGCCATCAATTCATCGGCACGCTCCTGTTGTCCCGCGCGCAGGGCCTGCCGGGCTGCCTCTTCGAACAATTCGTGTTCCTCCAGCCACTGCGCCGCCCTTGCGTGAAAGTCCTTTCTTCTTCCGGCAGGCAGCGCTTCGAAGCGGTCCGTCAGGAACTCCAGCGCAAGCGGATGAAAGCGCAGCCAGTCGCTTCCGGCAGCCTGCAGGAAAATGGGCGTTTCATCACGCAATCGGGCAAGCAACCCGGCGCTGTCTTCACGCCCCGTGATCGCAACGCATAACTCGGGGTGAAGCGTGTCGACAAACGAGACTTCGAGAAGAAACTCAGCCAGTTCGGGGGCAAGGCCGTCGACCAGGCATGCGACGAAATACTGCTGGATATCGCCCGATTGCACGGAAAATTCCGCGATGGCGGAACGCAAATCCTTGCTTCTCTCGATGGTCGAAACGGCCAGTTGAAGTCCCAGCGGCCAGCCTTCCGCCAACTCGTGCAGGCACACGCTGCTGTCGGTGTCTATCCGGGGACCAAAGCGGGCATCGAGTAACGCAATGCTTTCTTGCTGCGTGAACCGCAGTGCTTCGGAGTCGATGTGGGCGTAACGGCCGTGCGCCAGCAAGTCGGACATGGCTAGTCCTATGGGCCGGCGCGAGGCCAGGATCACGGTCAGGTTGGGCGGCGCGTTCTGCAACAGGTAGTTCAGTGCGTTGTCCTGCGTGGACTGGGGCAGTGCATGGCAGTCGTCGAGCATCAGCACGGTGTCGACGGCGAGGTCGGCTATTTCCATCATCCACCCTGTCAATCCCTGCAGTTCGTCCTCTCCATGGGCAGGTGTATAATGCTGGTTCCTGAAGACCTCTTTACGGCCACTGGCCATCCTCATCGAAATGGCCAGTCCCTGCAGCAGGCGACCGCCTTCGTCGCTCGAATCCAGGCTGAGCCAGGCTGCGACAGCCCCGTTTTGCAATGCCTCGCGGCGCCACTGGGTCAACAACGAAGTTTTGCCGAAACCGGCGGGAGCCTCGACGACAATCACGGATTTCTGGTTCAGCTCCGGACTGGCCATTGCAAGGCGTTCGCGGTTCAGCGATGTGCTGGTCAGCTTGGGCGGCGTTGCTTTCAGGGCAAGACGCGGATTGCTCATCCACGGCGCTTTTTTTGCCGCGGATTCGACCGATTGATCTTTGCGCCTGGCTTGCACGCGAACGCCTCCTTGAGAATCGAATCAGGTTACCGCGAAAGCACACAAAACCAAACCCGTCTCTTCACCCCCCCACCCACTGCGGGTGGTTTGCCGGAGGCGTGCATTACCCATAATGTTGGTTCTGAACGGGAAAACCCAGGCAACTAGGACCATGGGGCGGAAGCCAGAACATGAGCATACTTTTCGGACCAATTCGCCAGATGAGCTACGTCGTGCAGGATATCGAATTGCTTATTCTCAGGGAGAACCATGATGGAACAGTATGGATTTCTGTTCGAAACTGACAAATGTGTCGCTTGCAAGGCGTGCGAGATTGCCTGCAAGAAACGGAACCAGCTGGACGAAGGCTTACGGTTGAGGACCGTAACCTCGTTGGTAAGGGGCGAATTTCCGAACGTAACGGTGACGAACCTCTCAATGTCCTGCATGCACTGCGGGAAGCCGCTCTGCGCGGCAGTGTGTCCTGTGGGGGCCATTACAAGACGGCTTGAAGACGGGATTGTCGTAGTGGACGAGGCCAAGTGCATCGGCTGTCACGCCTGCTTGTCCGCCTGTCCTTTCAATGTGCCACAGTTTCGCGACAACGGCACCATGGTGAAGTGCGATCTCTGTCTGGATCGAAAAGAACTTGGCCTGGAGCCCGCCTGTGTTAAGGCCTGCTTTTACGATGCATTGCATGCCGGCCCGCTCTCGGAACTACATGATCAGGCTCGTGAGCGGCTGAGCGAGCGGATTGCAGAGTCGTCTCAACCATCGGTCTCGACTTCAAAGTAAAAGGCACACTGAGGAGATAATCATGACTCGAAACACAGATGACAATACTTTGGAAAGCTCGAAGGCCTTGCCGGCGATGCGCGATAAGAAGCAAACCGGCCTGCCGTACAATGCCGACAAGGTCGTTCCGACAATCTGTTGCTGCGGCGATGCGTGCGGCATGAATCACCTGGCTCAGGCCTATGTGAAAGACGGCAAGATCGTCTATTACGACGGCTGCAAGGAAGCGCCCAACAAAGGAGCTCTCTGCGCCAGAGGCGCGGCGGGGCTTGATATCATCAACGACCCCAACCGGATCAAGTATCCGATGAAGCGGATCAACGCCAAGGGCAAGAAGGGGGAGTTTCAGCGCATCTCCTGGGACGAGGCGTTTGACACTATTGCAACCGGCGTGGCCAAAGCCATCGAGGATGTTGGTCCGCAGGCCGTCAATTTTCAATTTGGTCATACTGGCGATATGGCCTTTTTGGCAGGGTCGCCCGCCATGACATCACGCTTTGGGTTCGATAGCGCCTCGGGCCCCCTCGGTTGCTGGAGCGACCAGATTATTGGGGGTTGGGTTACTCTGGGCGACTACTACCACTACCATGCTGCTGATCTTCACCATACGAATCTGATTGTGATCTGGGGCGAGAACTCGGCCCTGACGAAGCCGTCTGAATGGGCCGAGATGCGGGAGGCCAAGGACAAACATGGCGCAAAGATCATCGTCATCGATCCCCGTTTCACGGAGACAGCCGAAAAAGCCGATCTCTACCTGCCGCTGCGTCCCGGTACCGACGCTGCCCTGGCCCTGGGTATGGCGAATGTCATCATCACCGAAGGCCTGACTGACGAGGCTTTCATTGCGAAATACACCACGGGATATGATGAATACAAGCAATTGGCGCTGCAGTATCCACCGGAGAAGGTGGAGGAGATCACCTGGTGCCCGGCCGATCGTATCCGTACGGCCGCCCGGCTCTATGCCACGACTAAGCCAGCGCTGATCCAAATGGGCCGCGGCGGCAACTACAGCGCCGGCGCGGGGAGCAATGCTGGCTGGCTGGCTGCACGCGGCGTCTCCTGCCTGATCGGGCTCTGTGGTCAGGCCGGTGTCAGCGGCTCAGGCTATAGCTGCGAGGCCAGCGCGCCTACGCCCCATAGTGGAATTTTTCATTTCCCGTTGCTCACGTTTCTCGGCCCGGTGGTGGGCAAGCCCCTGGTCCCGCGGACCGTACCCAAACCGATAGGCGTATGGGAGGGGACCGAACGGCTCTATGACCGCAAGCCTTATGGCTACGAGGTTTACTGGACGCACACGAATGCAGCGGCATCCCACAATGACCAAAACAAGGCCTGTGAGGCGTTTGCCAAAATCCCGCTGGTGATCATGCAGAACCGCCTCATCAACTGGACCGCATCCCAGTTCGCCGATCTCCTGCTCCCATCATGCACCTGGGCCGAGAAGTGGGTTCTGAGGTTCGACTGGGAAGGACTTTTCGTCACCGAGCCGGCGATCGAGCCAATGTATGAGAGCAAACCGGACACGGACATTTTGCGCGGAGCAGCGCTGGCTATCGCCAAAAAGCTGGGGCTAACCGCTTCCGAGCAAGAGATCTTCCCGTTTGCAGACCATGAGGCGTTCGTTGACGCGATAGTGAAGGCGATGGCTCCCGGCTGGACGGCAAAAGAGGCAGTCAAACACCCCGAGGGGGTCAGGCCCAAGGAATGGCATGCCTTACAGAAAGGTTTTGTGCCGTACAAGGCCAAACACTATGTCGAGAACCCGGCAGATCCGGAAGAGATCTACTTCCCGACACAGGGAGGAACCGGCAAACTTGAGTTCTCCTCACCATGGCTGAAGGAGAAGCTCGATCTTCCGGAATTGCCGATCCCGGATGAACCTATGGAAAGCCCCCTGCGTACGCCCGAGGTGTGGAAAGAGTACCCCTTCATCTCGCACACCCGTGTCGCCCGCTTCTGGCAGTTCCTCAACTTCAACCAGGCCTCTGACGGTGGTCCATCGGCCAAGGTGCTGAGGGAAGCCTTCAAGGATGCCAAGGAGCCACTCATCGAGATCAGCCCTGCGGCAGGCGCAAAGTTCGGCTTGCAGGAAGGTGATATGGCCTGGGTCGAGTCGCGGCACGCCAAGTTCAAGGCAAGGTTGCGATTCTGCAGACGGCTGCCGGAATGGATGGTGGTGACTCCGAAACATTGGGGTGCCGTGCAAAACCGGATCAACCCCCCTGGAATGTCGCTTAGCCCTGCCATCGCCGGGACGCTCAAGAATGTAGGACCCTATCCTGCGATTCCGGCACCGCTTCCGATGGGCGGACAGCCGATCCACGCCGGCATTCTGTGCAAGGTCTATAAGTGTCTATAGGTGGAATCCAAGCTCCTTAAGGATGGTCGTTTTATGGGCAGCAGATCGACTCTGTCTCAAGAAAAGCTTTTACAGGCTAAGATTCCCGGTGAAGCAACCGGCATCGAGATTAAAAAGACCCTCTGCGCGATTTGCGATTGCAGGTGCGGCATCGATGCCTACGTCAAGGACGGCCTGCTGCTCAAGGTGGAAGGGTCGGAGAAGAACCCGGTCAATAAGGGCAAACTCTGTGCTAAAGGAAACGCGAACCGACAATGGATCTATTCTACCGAGCGGATTCAGACGCCGCTCTTGCGCACCGGCGAGCGGGGCGACGGGGTTTTTGCCCCCATCTCCTGGGGTGAGGCCCTGGAGAGGATCTCCTCCCGGCTTTTAAAGATCAAGGACGAGTCGGGACCGGAATCGGTCGCTTTTTTCGCCGGCTTCCCGAAGGTAATGCGTCCTTTTCTCAAGCGAATGGCCCATACCTTCGGCTCACCCAACTACTGCACTGAATCCAGTACCTGCATTCTAGGTGCCGACCTGGCCGGCATCCTGAATTTTGGCTATGCCACTGGTCCTGCGAGCGGGGCGGAATTGAATAGCGCTCGTTGCATCATCACCTGGGGTACCAACCCCTTCCATTCCGCGGCCCCACAGGCCATTACTTACCTCGATGCCCTTGAGCGCGGAGCGAAACTCATCGATGTAGGTCCTCTGAAATCCCCCATGAGCGACAAGGCGGACATCCATCTGCGACTCCGCCCCGGCACCTCGGGGGCACTGGCCCTGGGAATGGCCCATGTGATCATTGAGGAGGGGCTCTACGACCGGGAATTTGTGGACCGCTGGACCCTCGGGTTCGAAGAATACCGCGCTTATGCACGCCAGTTCGCCCCCGCGGTGGCCGAACAGGTGACGGGCGTACCGAAGGAACAGATCATCGCCGCTGCCAGGCTTTATGCCACCATCAAGCCCGCCGCCATCGTGACGAGTTCCAGTACGACCACCCAGCACACCAATGGTGTCCAGAACCACCGGGCCGTTCTGGCCTTGATCGGCCTGACCGGTAACTTCGACCGCCCCGGCGGGAACCACATTGTCCCCGCCACCCATGAGCTGCAGGCGACGGGGCTTAGTCATCGAGGACACGAATTCGAGCAGGCCCGTCCCTGGGAGGAGATGGCCGCCCGGATCGGTCAGGAGGAACATCCAGTTTGGAGCAAGCTCACGTCCCAGGCCCAGGCAATGGCTCTTCCCCAGCAGATTCAAAGTGGCAAACCCTACCCGATCAGGGCCGTCCTCGGCTTCGGCCTCAACCACCGCATGTGGGCGGGATCGGATTTCATGAGAGAGAGTCTCGGGAAATTGGATTTCTTCGTCAACACGGAGCTGTTCCTGACGGATTCGGCCAAGATGGCGAATATTGTGCTACCCGCCTGCACCTCCTTCGAACGTAATGAACTTTTGATCACCCCCTCGCGATTCGCCTTCTGGACCGAACCGGTCATCGCGCCGGTGGGCGAATCACGGCCCGATATCGATATCATCGTCGAACTGGCCAAGCGGCTAACTCCGGAGGATGAACTTATCTCCCAGGGACATGAGGCCTGTTTGGACTGGATCATTGCCCCGGCGGGTGTCACCGTCGAAGAGTTGCGGAAACACCCTGGGGGCTGCCCCCTGACCGGTTGTCCGGAGACGGGCTATGAAAAATACCAGGAAGAGGGATTCCCGACTCCCTCGGGGAAGATGGAATTCACCTCCCTGATCTTGAAGGAAGCGGGCATGGATCCCCTCCCGGTCTACCGGGAATCCCGGCTCAGCCCCGTCTCGGAGCCGGAGTTAGCCAAACCTTATCCCTTGATCCTCACGACTGGGTCGGGGCTTCCCATGTACGACCGTTCCCGGACCTCTTGCGTACCCTGGTTGAAGCAACTGCGCCCCGATCCGATGGTTGAGATCAATCCCCTGGATGCTCATGCGCGGGGCATCGAACCCAAGCAATGGGTAGAACTCTCGACAACCAGGGGGGCACTGCGTGCGCGGGCCAACATAACGGAGTATGTGCCTCCGGGGGTGGTCAACATGTCCCATAACTTTCCCGCGGCCGATGTCAATGAACTGATCGACCCGAACTACCGGGACCCTATCTCCGGTTACCCGGGGTTCAAATCGCTCTTGTGTGAAGTGAAAGAATCTCAAGTTCAAGCAGAATATTCGTGACTGAATGTTCCTTTTTCTTCGATGCCTCCCGTTGCTCGGGCTGTATGGCCTGCGTCGTGGCCTGTCAAGACCAGAACGATTTCGTGACCGGCGACACGGTCGCCTTTCGCCACGTAAGCCAGCATGAGGAGGGTGTCTATCCCGAGGCCCGGATCACCTCGCGTTCCTTTTCCTGCCAGCATTGCGCGGATGGGCCCTGTCTGCTCGCCTGCCCTATGCAGGCCATCTCCCGCCGGCCTGAGGACGGCACCGTTCTCGTCAATCGCGATATCTGCGTTGGCTGCCGTAGTTGCGAACTGGCCTGCCCCGTCGGGGCGCCCAAATTTCCGGAAGACGGCAAGATGGCAAAATGCGATCTATGCTACGTGCGCCGTGACCACGGGATGAAGCCAGCCTGCGTTCGCACCTGCCCAACGGGGGCCCTTGATTACGGTTCCATCGAGGAGATGAGCGAAAAAATGAGGGAGAAGGCATCCATCCGGATGTTGAAGGGTTCGACCCGTTCCTCAGAAGAGGTGGATTGAGATATGCAAAAGAACCGTGCCGTCATTCTCGGCAACGGCGGAGCGGCGATCTCTGCGGCGCGGGCTGCGCGGATCGCCGGTCATCGCGGTGAAATTCACCTCGTCTCCGACACGGCGGAATCGGCCTTTAATCCGATGTTGTCTCCGTACTATTTCAGGGGGAAAGTCCCCTGGGAGGGCTGCTTTCCATTTGGAGAGGATTTCTATCGAAACCATGAGATCACCTGCCATTTCGGTGTCCCGGTCGCGAACCTCGAGGCCACCCGTCAGCAGGTCACGCTGACAGACGGGCAACTGTTTTCCTATGACAGCTGTTTGATCGCCACGGGCGCCGCGCCAGTCATACCCCCGGTGCCGGGTCTGCGGGAGTCGAGCCGTGCCCTGCCGCTCAGATCGGCCGGCTCGGCACGGAAGCTGGAAGAGGCGATGCAAACGGCGCGCCGGGTGCTGATCCTGGGGGCGTCCCTCGTGGGGATAGAGATGGCCGAGGTCCTGGTTAAAAGAGGGATCGCCGTGGTCCTCGTTGATATTGTAGACCAGATACTTCTGCGCGGCACCCACCCGTCGGTCGCCTCGATCCTGATGAAATATATCGAGAGTCAAGGCGTCGATATCCGCCTGGGCTGCAGCATGCAAGAAATGGAAGAAACAAAGGATGGGGTGGCCTGCCACTTCGCCGGCGACGTGATAGAGGAGGTGGATTTCGTCGTTTGTTCCACCGGCGTGCGCTCTAACATTGATTTTGTCAACCGCGATGAGGTCAAGGTCGATCTCGGCGTCCTGACCGATGACCGGATGCGGACAAACGTTGAAAACCTCTATGCCGCCGGCGATGCGAGCCAGGCATTTAACCGCGTTACCGGCCAACATGATTGGATGGGTACCTGGGGAAACGCCTGCTATCAGGGGCGCACGGCCGGGCAAGGATTGGCTGGGCGTAAGGCTTTTTTTGCTGGCTCGCTCCCTGAGAACATCAGCCCTTTATTCGAGTGGAACTACGCCCAACTTGGCGACATACAGCCAAAAACGGGGGAGGTCCGGCATCTGGCCTGTGGCGATCCCGAGCGGGGGGGCTATAACCTGCTCGCCTTTAGCGACGGTTTCCTGACAGGCGCCAACCTGATCAATTGCACGCACCTTGCGGGAAAGCTAAGCGGAGCAATTCTCCGGAAGTGGCGTTGCGAAAGTATGGTCGGCCGTGCCGATGGCGACTTCACCGAGGCGGCTGTGGAGGAGATCCTGAATGAATGCACGGCTAGCTGATGACCGAACCCGTATCTCCCCCCCCACCCACTGCGGGTGGTTTGCCGGAGAGGTGCATTACCCATAATGTTGGTTCTGAACGGAAATACCCGGGCAACGAGAATCATCGGACGGACGTCAGAACATGAGTATACTTTTCGGACCAATTCGGCAGATGGGCTACGTCGTGCAGGACATCGAAGCCGCCATGCAGCACTGGACTCGAGCGCTGCGCGTCGGTCCATTTTACTATGCGGAAGACGCGCCGATCCATGATTTCAGCTACCGCGGGGCGGCGAGTGACGTACGAGCCAGCATCGCGCTGAGTTATTCAGGGAACATGCAGATTGCGCTGATTCAACAACGTAACGAAGCGCCTTCGTCTTTTCTGGATTTTCTGAATGCGGGTCGCACCGGCTTGCACCACGTCGGATTTCTCAGCAGCAATTTCAACCGCGATCTGCATCGTGCCAGAGAGGCAGGACTCGACGTTGTACAGACCAGCATTATCGGCGGCCGGGATGGGAAGTTTGCCATTCTCAGCTCTGACGATCCCGTTCGCACCAAGGCGGCGCTAATTGCCACAAGCGACTGGAACGTCGACCTGTTCCGGATGGTGGAAAAAGAAGCCCGACGGTGGGACGGCAGCGGCCCCATGAGGCGGTTCGAAAACTGGGAATCTGTGAAGGAATACTGACATGACAACTTATGAAAAACACCTCCAGCAGTCGACCTTGCTGATGCGAATACTGGGCTGGGCATTAGCGCTCGGCCTCATATCCCTGCTGTTTATCTATCCCCCGGGATTTCTTTGGGGCACCCATCCGGAGAGCTTTCCGAATATCGGGCCGGCTCATCCCCCGTCGCCTTACCAGGCTCTGCATCCTTATCTTTACATGCTTGTGGCGATGTACGTCGCATTCGGCATCCTGTTGATTCGGGGCGCCAAAGATCCCCGGCGCAACGTAGCCCTGTTCGATTTCGGCATCTTGTCCAGTGTGTTGCACGCCCTTGTGATGGCGTTCCAGTCCTTCTACTACCCCAACGAACACGCCCACCTTTGGGCGGATATTCCAGTGCTCTTCGCGATGACTATCCTGATGTGGATATGGCACCCGGATCGTAAACAGGGCCCCTCTCCGGCCTGACCCGGATAGGCGGCTAGCTTTCGCGGTTCAGCAAATACCAACCTTCGGGGCCGTCATGCTGCCGGACCCTGGCCAGCATGCGGTCCGAGTCCGGCAAGGGGCGAAACTGGATATCGGTCAGCTGCTCTGAACTCGTTCCGCGCCACTGCCAGCAGAGGCCGCTTCCATCCCAGGCGCTGACCGGAATTACGCCGGGAAGTGCGCCCGCGGAGGGCTTCAGCGTATCCAGCGTTTCACTGACCTGCTCGATCTCCATCTGCAGGCGCCGCGGACAGCGACTCTGCACCCGCACGAGCAAAAGTGCCTGCCATGTTCCCGCCATGTCCCCAGACTGCTCCGGATCGTGTAGTAGCAGAGAGAACAGCGCAGCAAGCTGCCGGCGGTCCGCCCGGGCAAGCAGAGCAGAGACATCGGCCTGGACAGCTGTTGTATTGCGTGCGGGTTCCCGGGAAGCGATTCGTTCGGCAACATGCGACGCCCATGCCGTAATATTGAGGCTGGGAGGCCGGCCGGGTGCTTCCGGAATCGCGGCGGCGTCCACGACGAAAAGACCGGGATTGGTCCAGCACTCACCGTCGCCGTTGACCACTCCCTCGTTCGCTGATGCGCCAACCCGAGCCCCACCGAATATATGCACCGTAACAGCCTTGGGAAAGAACAGCGCTTTGATGCCGAGGCGTTTCGCGACTTCCCTGTTCTCGGAACGACCCGTGCGGTTGGCCGAAGTGGACGCCGCATCAAAATCGATTTGCAGGCGGCGACCGACCAGACCGGCTTTGCCGTCCGAGCCGTCCGGCCCCATGCCGATCACGATCAGGCTGTTGAGCAAGGGGCGCAGAAGACGCCGCAAGATACGCCAACGGGGCCGGGGAAGATCGAGCTCGAGGAAGCCATGCAGAACTTCACGGCTACCGGACCGCAGATGGAACAACGAGCCCAGGCCACGCCGGATTTCCTCTTGCTTATCCGCCTTGACGTTCCACAACAAGGCCATTTCATCGCCATTGCCACTGATACCCTGGCCGAGCGCCGGCATGCTCTCGAGGTCTCCACGCTTCTCGGCTTCCAGCAACAGTCGCAGCGTGTTGCTGGTACCGGCACCCATCAGCAGATTTCGGCAGCGTACCTGTAATTTCAGTTCCCCACCCGTTCGTTCTGCATACACCAGGTAACCATCGTCCGTCCGCAGAACCCGCGTGACTTCGCAAGAGGAAATCAACTTGAGTCCCCGCGCCATTGCCGGACCGAGCCAGATACTGTCAGTGGACGCCTTGGAGCCATCGAGGCAGCCCAACGAAAGATGCCCGGCAAATTGTGAACTTGCGCGCTGAATGCCCAACGGGTGCGTTGCCTTTTCACCACTCCCGGGGAAGTAGTGCGCCCAGCGCGCGCCGGCGTCAACCGAAAAGTCCAGCCATTCCAGATCACCGAGCTCTTTCGCCCAGTTCACCGGTCCGGGTTCCGATGGGGCGAAAGAAGCGACCTCGAACTCGTTTATGACGCGATCGAAATGCGGCGCCATAATTTCTTCCGAAACGCCCTCTGCGCGGCCGTCCCAGTAATCCGGACTCAGGGGTCGCGACACCATGCCGCCCCACACCAGGCTGCCGCCGCCGACCTGGCTGGTACAGATCGAAACCAGGCCGCGGTGATTGCTGATTTCGAGCATGCCGTGACGCCGGTTGAAAGGAATCCCCCGGGCGCGGGTCAGCCGACGTCCGATAAATGTCGAGAGTGATTTCGAGATCGTTTGCAGCCAGCTGGCGCGCGGCAGTGCAATCCGGTCACGCACGTTCATGGAAGCCGCGGGCAGTGTGTCCCGCCAGGGTCCGCGCTCCAGTACCACGACATCACGTCCGGCTTCGGTCAGTCTAGCGGCGGCTACCGAACCGCCGAAACCGGAGCCGATGATCAGGATGTCAGTTTCAAGTACCGCGCTGCGCCTGCCCTTTACCGGCTCGTCACCACGCGGAATTTTCTCCCGACCGCTCACTGACAAGCCTAGGCCAGAATCGCATCAGCAACGTGTTCTTCCGTCGGCGCCAATATCGATCGGAAGCTGGCCCTGCTCGTCATGGAAGCCATGAAGCGTTCCACGTTTGGCAGGTCCGACAGGTCATAGTTCAACAGCAAAAGGAAGGACAGCAGGAAAGCCACGTTGATATCCGCCACCGTCAGCCGGCCGCCGACCAGGTACTCGCGGTCGTCCAGCTTTTTATCGAATCTCTGTAACGGCGTGCGCAGCGCGGCGCTCGCCTCTGCGTACTTTTCCTCGTTGAACGGGTGGTCCTCATCGACGCCTGAGGCATTGACCAGGGCCACCACGTGGCGATCGACGTCGGACACGGCCCACATCGTCCAGCGCAGAATTTTCGCTTCTTCCTGCAGGTCGCCCGGACCCAGGTCACCGCCGTATTTCTTCGCGAGGTAGAACGTGATCGCCGTGGATTCAGTCAGGACAAAGTCGTCGTCCTTGATGGTGGGCATCGTGCCCTCCTGATTGACCTCGAGATGCTCAGGATCCTTCTCGCCGCTTATCGGGGAATCCACGAAACGATACTTCGTGCCCATTTCGCGCAAGAGCCACAATACGACCGACGTGCGGCTTTTCGGTGTTCCATAAACTGTCAGCATGATCGATTCTATTCCTTTGTAATTAGTTGATTCCGCGAGTCCGGTCTTTCCAATAGGGCCTGCGGATTTCTGTTTTGAGCACCTTGCCGGCTGGGCTGCGCGGCAATTCCTCTGAAAAGTCTATGCTCTTTGGCGCCTTTACACTGCCGAGTTCGCGCTTGCACAGATCAATCAGATCCTGTTCGCTGCACTCCATTTCCGGCTTCAACTGCACGACGGCCTTCACGGATTCGCCCCACTTCTCGTCCGGCACGCCGATCACCGCACAGTCCAGGATGGCTGGGTGACTGCTCAACACCTGCTCCACCTCGTTGGGGAACACGTTGAAACCGCCCGTAATGATCATATCCTTCTTGCGGTCGACGATGGTGATGAAGCCGTCCGCGTCCATCACGCCGATATCGCCGGTGAGGTGCCAGCCTGAACGGCGGACTTCGGTCGTCGCCTCAGGGTTCTTGTAGTAGCCCGGGAAGACCAGGTCGCCCTTGATGCAGATTTCACCAGCATCTCCGCGCTCCACCTCGTCGCCGCTATCGTCAAGAATTGCTACCGTGTTGTTCACGCAGGGTCGCCCGATGGACTGCAGTCGCTTGTCGTCGATGCTGCCATCGCTGCCAAGGTAATCCCACGGGGCCTTGGCGGTGATCGATGCCGGCGCCTCGGTCTGACCGAACGCTTCTGTCATCACCGGCCCGAACACGATGAGGGACTCTTTCAGCTTTTCCAGTGACGTGGGGGCCGCCCCGATCAGGAAATGCTGCAGCGAACTGTAGTCATAGTCCCGGACGTTGGGCAGGGCCAGGAGCATGTACAGGAGCGTAGGCGGCAGGAACAGGTGTGTCACGCCGTAATCCTGGATAGCCTCGCAAATCGCCTCGGGACTGGGTACAGCCATCATGACATTGACCCCACCCCGCGCGAAGTGCAGGCAGCCGGTGACACCGGCGGTATGCGTCATGGGTGCAACAACCAGGTGGCTGGTATCGTCATAATAGCTGAAATGGCTGTAGAAATTCTGGAAGAATGTATCGATCGCCTTATGGGTCAACATCACACCCTTGGGCTTGCCGGTGGTGCCGCCCGTGGGAAAGATCGCGAACAGGCCATCCGGTTCGGTGGAAGGTCTTTCGAATTCCGCCGGGGCGCCTTGCCACCAATCTTCCAGTAACGTCCCGTAACTGCCCTGGTTGTCGATGCACACAGCCTCTTTGAGTCCTGGTGTCTGCTTGACCAGGGTCTTCGCCGCTTCTTCGTAGGCACTATGATAGAAAATCAATTCGCCGTCGAAAGCTTGCAGCAATTCTGCGTTGGCCGGAACGGGATTGCGCGGGTTGATGGGCAGCCAGACTGCGCCGGCGCGAAAGATTCCCAGCAGGGTCAGGAATGCGATCGTTGAATTGGGCGCCAGTATTCCGATATGTGTGGATTCATCGTAGCCGTTGGTATGGATCGCCGCAGCGATACGGTGCGTGATGGGCAGCGCCTCGTTGTAAGTCAACGTGGTTCCGCCGGGTCCGATGTCGATGAACGCCGGGTTGTCGGGATAAAAACGGGCACCATTGTCGAAGTGGTCTATGATCAGCATCGTTTCACTCGCGCAGTCTGCCTTGAACGGTTCGCCCGGCCTGATACGGCCGAAGGACTCAGGCTATTCTGTCTATCTTGAAACGGGTCGTGCCTGTCAATGCACGAAGAGAGCTTGTCCCTGGCATCTCAGCCGGGTTAGCGGCTCAATTCCGGAATTCGCTGGGTGACTTGCCAGTCCAGCGCCTAAACGCACGGGTAAAATTGGCGCTGTCCGTGAAGCCCAGCAGGTAAGCGATCTCAGTAATGGCCAGGCGCCGCTGCTCGATGTAAGCAAGGGCCAGCTCCCGTCGCGTCGTGTCCAGGATTTCCTGGTAAGACGTGTCTTGCGCGGCGAGTTTGAACTGGAGATTACGGGGACTCATGTGCAACCGGCTTGCGATGTTGGTCTTGCTCAATGTGCCGGAAGAGAGGTTCTTGATGACCAGCCCACGTACCGAGTTCACGATATCGCTTTTATCGATCTCCTGCAGGTAACGAATCACTACCGCGTCGTTCTGCAGCGCCAATTCGGCGTTGCCGCCGCGCAACTCCTCGTCCATGACACGCGAATCCAGCGCGATTCGCACAAACTCGCAACCAAAACGTGCCGGACAGTTGAAGTAGTCCCGGTAAGGATGTGGTCCCGCTTCGGGACAGGATCGCAGCATCTCCACCCAGATCGGATCCAGCGGTTTCTGGTAGAGAAACCGCATGAAACGCAGCATGAATACGACGTAAGCATCCTGGCTTTCATGGCAGACATCCGGGGTAATGTCGCGAGCCTCCAGGATGGCGACATCGCCTTCTTCATAGTGGCGAAAATCCGCCGCCTGGGAAACGAGCCGAAAGTAGTTTTCGACACGCTTACAGAAATCGCGCAAGGTAGAACTGGCCATCAGGCCATAGCCCAGTGCATGGAGGTTGCTCGGCTGAAGCATCTTGCCGACCTCCATTCCGAAATACGGGTCACCGGTCAGCTTCGTTGCAACCGCGAACAGGCGGCCGATTTCCTCATTCTTCAGCCGCAAAAGAGGATCCGACGACGATTTGAAGTCTACCCCGGCTTCCTGGAATACCTCGCACGGCTCGATCCCCCTGCTTTCCAGGGCAGCGGCAATGGCATGCGCGTAAGAACCGATGGTCGAATGCTGAATCGGGTCGTGCTTCACTATTATTGCCCTACAAAATTCTGGGGCGCAGTTTAGCATGAGCCGCCGAATCAACTCTTTTCGTGACTTGGTCCGTTCGCGCTATTTCAGTTGAGCCATTTGAATGGCGAAACACCGTTGGCAACGACGATTCGACGCAAGCCAGGGACAGAATAATGACAGGCAAGGTGATCTTCAGGGCAACACTTTTTTCTGTGCTGCTCTTGCCGCTTTTTGGACAGGGTCAGTTTTTTTGGACAATCAAAAAGGGGTTACGACTGCAACCCCTTGATGTATTGGCGTGCCCGGAGAGATTGAACGGCAGCTTCGCTGCCTCGCCTGAGGCGTCTGTCGACCGGCTGCGCCGGTCTCGGTTCGGACTCCCGACCATCTGGTTACTAACTAAGTGCTCATCTAAGGCGCTGCGGCATTACTGGCAGGCGACCGCGTGATTTTTGCGTGACCTCACCTACTTGGCTCGTCACCAAGTCGCTCGTTGCTAGACGCGTGCATTTGCGGTAGTACTGCGGGAAATATGCGGGACTAGGGCACCCGGAGAGATTGATTCAGATCGCCTTGGGGCGATCTTCACCCCTGCGGGGCGCCTGCGGCGTCCAAAACGCTAGCGCGTTTTGTCGAACGGTCGTCCTTCGGACGACTTAGTTCGAACTCTTCGGCCGCAAAAAAATAGGGGCCCGATTGGGTCCCTATGTTTTTTGGCGCGCCCGGAGAGATTCGAACTCCCGACCGCCCGGTTCGTAGTTGGATCACTAAACTGTAACTTGTTGTTATAAAACAAAGTCTGCTGGGGCGCCCGTTGCTGATCTGCACCACAGTGCATAACGATGCAGGACTCAAACACGCAAAACTCCCGCAAATTTCCGCGGGTTTCACTTTATTCAGCTGATTTGTCTAACGAGGTACCTGCCTGAGCACGGCAGCGCTTGGTTGTCCCTCCTGAGTGATCATTATGCTTATTCCTGTTGCCTTTTTTCAATGAATCGAGCTAGCGTGAAATCATGTTCAGGTGGCTCCAAATAATTCTCGGAACACTTCAATCGAGCGCACGTCGCCGTCGTGAGTTGACGATTGAAAATCTGGCGCTTCGCCGCCAGTAGGCAACGCTTCAGGTGTTCTGTGGATTGAGTACCAAGCCCGGCAGCGAATGGCTTGTCGATGTCGGTCTGCGAACCGCCTCTAAGATCTGTGTCGCCGTTTGCATCGCGCAAGCCAGTCTGTCACGCACCGCAACACCGCCGCAGTAATTGGCCGTAATATGCAGGCCAGGTAGTGTTGCTAGCAATTGTTGCAGTTGCTGCGTGCGGCTGCAGTAATCTCCATGGTATAGCGGCAAGGCGCGGCTATGGCGGTCGACGTGGACCATTTCCGGTTCCGCCCGAATGCCCAGCAGCGGTTGCAACGCCGTGATCGCCGCATCGACCAGCCGCTCGTCGCTCCAAGTGACGGTGCCGGGGTGCCGCGCACCACCCAGATAGTTGCTTAACAAGGCTTTGCCCGGTGGTACCCGGTCGTCGAATAGCGAGCTCATCCACATCGAGCCAATCAACGGCGTGCCGTTAAGGCCTTGCACAAGGAAACCGTTACCGTCCAGAGGATGCTCGATTACACGTCTATCAAAGCCGGTATGCACGACGTTCAACGATGCGTACTCGATGCCGTTCAGAAGTCCGGCGAGTTCGGCGCTCTGTTCGCGCAACAGAGCGCCAGCCGTGTATGCCGGTGTACTCAACACGACCTGTGCGGCCTTAACCACGCGCTCGCCCGCGGCAGTGCGTGCCGCAACCTGCCAGCCGCCCCGCGTACGCGACAGACCGGTGACAGTATGGTCACCAAAAAAGCAAACCCCGTCCGCACTCGCCAGCATTCGGGGCAGCGTTTCCATGCCGCCCTGAAATGAAAACGCTTCGGTTACCGTGGCCGTCTTGCGCCTGAGCACCCGGTGCACGAAAGCGCC